>Ga0123342_1010278_pt1 | contig 10800 bp, 10 predicted proteins | sample Turbeawhitnodule_FD_89960 | JGI IMG/M metagenome (GOLD analysis project Ga0123342, IMG submission 89960) | Root nodule microbial communities of legume samples collected from Mexico - Turtle bean Mexico white nodule | ecosystem: Host-associated > Plants > Roots > Nodule | place: Mexico: Nepantla... | reverse complement strand
GCAAAGACAAAGGGGCGCCCTAGCGGCCGTTTGCACTCCGACGCTCAAGTCAGTATTAGGGCAAAGAAACACCAAGAATGTATATTAGCTTCAGTCTTAGAAACTGTGTACCTTGCTAGGGTTCTTAGCACCCTTTATATAGGCTGAAACTGAGGTTTACTTTTGTGTTGTTACCCTTGTCTAGGGTTCCTTAGGGAACGTCCTTGCGTCGCTATTTACAGAATCTTAGCGTATCTGACACATAGAACTTCCCTTAACTGGAGTGCAACGAATAACAGAGTGGTCGCTTGGGTACCAACTTGTGCACCTAATCTCTAGCCCCATCTGCTTTGTAGGTACCCTAAGTATTCACGTGCAATGCATGCAACTTTCCTTAGAAACCCTAACCCTAATGGGCCTTAGCGCCTCCCAGGATTATTCCCTCGTGTCGCGCCTTCATGCGCTATACACACCACGTGCATGGATCCTTCGTGACTTAGGCTTCTCACATATCTCGTGGCTTAACTGTTAACATAGCATAACTTTTAGGGCCCACCTTACGTGGCCCACCACAACGTTCAGACTGTCGATGTCCAATCTCTCCCTCTGCTAGCGAGGTCCAATGTCGATCTCCAACATCGGGGTCTATGACACCAATGTCTGAAGACTAACCAATCCCCTGGTAGGTGCGTCTGGGACCCACCTTGCGTGGCCCCCTTCCATTACCAAACATCGGTGCGCGATGTCTGAGGTCAGTCCCTAGGTCGATGCCCGAGGACTGGTCAGGAAAATAAAAACAAAAACAAAAACAAAAAAGCTCTCTTCTTTCTCTTCTTTTTCAATGGAAAATGGCTATCAGGGTAGAGCTCGCTATCCACAACGACCACCAAATAACCACACAACCTTCTTTTTCTCCAACTTTCCTAATGACTATGTGAATATGGCATGATCAAGATTTTTCAAAGGTGGGCAAGGGTAAAGGAAGTGTTTATCTCCCGTAGGTTGAATAGGTGGGGAATAAGATTTGGTTTTGTGAGGTTCTTTGATGTGGCAAACGTGAGCCAGCTGGAGAAAGAACTGGATCAGATTCACTTAGGGAAAATGAAGCTAAACGTTAATATCCCAAAAGGTATCGAAGAACAGATTTTAGTCCTAAAAAGGAGGAAGGAAAACATCAAGGTAATGATTCCAGGGAGAAGAAGTACAAGAAGGTATGGAAGGAAAAGAGGAATAAAGGGTTACAATCATATGCAGAAGCAGGAAAAGGATCTTCACAAGCGCAATGGAAAGGCCCTATTATTGACACCCAGAAAATTACTTTACCCTGGATGGAGAAAAGCATCATAGGTCAAATGGCAATTGATATGGATTATAACCAAGTATGTGAGGAATTTATTAAGGGAGGGATGACCTCAATAAAAGTGAGGTATATGGGGGACAACCTGGTTCTCCTAACTTCAACTGAATGAGAACGATTGAAGGATCTGATTCAGCTCAACAAGGAATGGTTTGAGAGTGTTTTTGATGTCTTGAATCCTTGGTCAGAATCATATTTAGCAGATCACATAATTGTCTGGGCAAGATGTTACGACCTCCCATTCTCGCTATGGAATAAGGATTACTTTTCAAAAGTAGTTGGTGAAATAGCTTCTCTGATTTCAGTTGATAAAGCTACGGAGAGCTGGGAGATAATAGAATATGTAAGACTTCAGGTACGTGTTCCTAGGAGTTGCAGAGCAAGCTTGTCTAAGGGTATGTGTATAAATGGAGAGATTTATAGCATTAATATTAAAGAGGAGGATCCAAGAGTGCATGGAGGTTTACGTAGATGGAGGAGTAATCTTTACACAACATCTGAATGTGTATCCTCTTTGGAATCGTTTGTGGAGGAAACGGTGGTATCTGAGGATAACGTTTTTCGTGAAGAGTTACAAGTGTATGAGGAAGGTCTTGGAGAAGAAGGCGCAGGTTCAGGTAGCGGTGGACGACAACCACAGATGTCACTGGTGGAAGATGGTAGTGGCACGCGGTTCCAACAAGGGCCAATCAAAGTCCCTTTTTCTGAGCCTGTGATGTCAGGACCTGTCACGGATTTGGTAAGGGGAGTGCAGAGATTGCAATCAGCAAATGAAACGGCTAGTTATGCTCTGTCAGACGCTAATGTAACCCAAGACGTGCTAGCAAACCTAGTTGTGGCACTGGAGGCTGTAAAACGGGTGCAACTTTGGGCCAATAAGGATGTGGCCTAAGAAAGTAGTGAAACTATCCATCAAAGTGAAGAAGGTTTGGGTCCAGAGGAGAAGGGGCCCAATACGCTAGCGGAAGCCAACATGAAGGGGGTTGGAGTAAGCTGCAGAGAAGCCAGAATGTGCTGCCCAATCCGATCATGTATGCCGACGGGTTTGACTCTGAAACTGAAAGGAACGTTGTTAGCCCTCAATCAGTGCATGAGGATCAAGGTAGTGGAAGAACCACCCCCGTCACGAAAAAACCCGACGAAGGAGGAGCATTGATGGGAGACCAATTTTTCACTCCACCACATAGGCAGCAGCGAAGAGGGATCTGGACAAACGGGGAGCCAAATGTGCAGCATCCATTGAGGGAGTCAGAGTCGGGAACGAACTCGCTTCGAGCAAGGAATTGCTGCGTTGCCAGGTTAACACTTAAATCTGCAAGCCTATCAATTTCGGATGGTGATATTATTGGTTGTAATAATCGTTTCTGGAAGGTAATAGATAATGCTGAATCGTTTGATTTGTGGGAGTTGGGTAAACATATTGGAACAACTTGTTTTAGGGACGAGGATGAGGTAATTAAAGAAGTAGAAAGAATGGAAGAGAGAGATGTAGCGATAATGACGAAGAATGAGAAGGGTAATAAAACTGGTCTTATATGATAATTATAAGTTTGGATATAAGAGGGTTAAGAGGGGGCACTAAGTTGAGGTACATGAGGAAATTAATTTCCAAGGAAAGTGCGAGAATCATTTGTGTTCAAGAAACAAAAACAAAGACAACGTCAGATGCACAATGCTTCTCCATGTGAAGAGATAGTAATGTGGGTTGGTTACATAATGAGGTGAAAACGGGGTAGGGAGCCTTTTAACCATGTGGCATAAAGAGGTATTCCTTTGTCAAAGTCATTTAATGGGGAAAGGTTTTATTGTGTTTTTTGGGAAGCATTTGCAAACTAATATGGATATTGTGGTGGTTAACGTGTATTCTGCCTGTAATTTTCAAGATAAGAAAACTTTGTGGGGTGAACTATCTAGTATAAAAACAGCACACCAAAAATGTCCATGGTGCTTCATAGGAGACTTTAATGTTGTTAGGAGGACCAACGAAAGGAAATGAAAGAGTGCAAGGGGCAGTCAAACGAGAGAAATTCGTCACTTTAACAAGTTCATAGAAGGAAATTTCTTGTTAGATATACCAATCGTTGGCATGAAATATACTTGGTTTAAAGCAAATGGGTCAGCTAAGAGCAAATTAGATAGAGTACTGGTATCCGAAGAGTGGATTCAGAAATGGCCTATGTGTAAACAATATATCCAACCTAGGGAGGTTTCAGACCATTGTGATGTAGTAGTGAAATCGATGTTAAAGGATTGGGGTCCACGACCCTTTAGGTCTATTGATGCGTGGCAAATGGAGAGCGACTTTAAGGAACTAGTGAAAGATAAATGGAACTCTTACGTTGTAAGACGAGATGGTATAACAAATTTCAAAGATAAACTAAATTTTTTGAAGGAGGGTCTAAAAGTCTGGAATCGAGAAGTGTTTAGGAATTAGGAGGTTTCTAAGAACAATATCCTAAAGCAAATTGAGGTTCTTGATAACCAAGACAATTACAGTGAGCAAGAGGAGAGCACAAAAATTGAGAGTATGGAACTTATGAGTCAGCTGAAGGAAATAGAAAATAAGATAGACTCGCTGTTGTGCCAAAAGGCGAGGTCAAATTGGTTGAAGCATGGTGACTCAAACTCAAAGTTTTACCACTCTTCTATTAAGTGGAGAAGAATCAGGAATGAAGTAAAATGGGTTGAAGTTGGGGGCCAATGGTGCGAGGACCCTGAGGTGGTTAGAGGTCAGGTCAAAAACCATTTTGAAGAGAGATTCACAGCCACAAAGGATTTTGGGGTAAGATTAGGAGCAATTAAGTTTAAAACCATTTCCCAGGAGGATAAACTAAGTCTAATATCTGTTTTTTCGGAGGAAGAAATCAGGGAAGCAGTTAGACAGTGTGATGGTTCGAAAAGCCTTAAGCCAGATGAGTTTAATTTAAGTTTCATACAGAAAAATTGGGAAACTCTTAAAGAAGATATTTATGCAGCGGTTAGCCAGTTTCAAGAATCTGGAACCATTCCCAAAGGGTGCAATGCTTCGTTCATTACTTTAATACCAAAAGTTTGTGACCCAATGAAGCTTGATCAGTACAGACCTATATCTTTAGTTGGGTCATGTTATAAGATAATCTCAAAGGTTCTGTCAAATAAAATTAAGAAAGTTCTGCCTTTGGTTATAGATGAGTGTCAGTCAGCATTCCTAAAGGACAGAGGAATGCTTGATAGTGTTCTTATGGCCAATGAGATTGTTGAAGACATTATAAGGAACAAGAAAAGAGGGTTGTGCGTGAAGGTAGATTTTGAAAAGGCATATGATTCGGTCAGATGGGAGTTCTTATTTGATATGTTACAAAGGTTAGGCTTCCATCATAAGTGGATTGTTTGGATTAGAGGATGTTTGGAGTCAGCATCAGTATTAGTATTAGTAAATGGAAGTCCTACAAAAGAATTTAAACCAACGAGAGGGCTAAGGTAGGGAGACCCTCTAGCTCCATTTCTCTTCATTGTTGTAGTTGAGGGCCTTGCGGGCCTTGTTAGAAAAGCAATAAAGAGTAATCTGCTTAATGGTGTGAAAGTTGGCAGGCTCGAAGTAGAGTCTTGTCTGTTGCAATTTGCAGATGACACTCTTTTTATGTGTGAGGATAGTTATTCCTGTGTGGTAACAATTAAAGCTATCCTGAGGTGTTTTGAACTTGCATCTGGACTGAAGATTAACTTCCATAAATCAAAACTTGTGGCCTTTAATGTAGAGAGAACCACAAGCGAATGTTATGCAAAGATTCTGAATTGTGAACTAATGAAGGTACCTTTTAAATATTTGGGGTTGTATATGGGTGGCAATCCAAGGAAGTGTCAAATCTGGGAGCATGTTGTGGAAAAAATTAGAGTTAAATTAAATGTATGGAAAGGAAGACATTTATCTATGGCAGGAAGAATATGCTTAATAAAATCGGTGTTCACATCAATACCACTTTTCTATTTGTCCTTCTATAAAGCTCTAGAATCAGTCTAAAAAAGTATAACCAACATCCAAAAGGAGATTCCTATGGGGGTGGGGTAAGGATAAAAGAACAATATCGTGGGTTAGTTGGGATAATTTATGCAAACCAAAGGAGGAGGGAGGCTTAGGCTTTAAAGAGGTTCACAAATTCAATATAGCGCTCCTGGCCAAGTGGAAGTGGCGTATCGAAAGTGAAGAAAGAGGGAAATGGAAAGAGATTCTTTTGTCAAAGTATGGACCCGATTTAGGACGAACACAAGTTCAAAGCAAATACCAATCTTGGCGGTGGAGAGATCTCGTAAAAGTGAGTGGAGAGGGTCAAGAAGAGGGCTGGTTCCAAAAGGCAATCACATGGAGAATAGGAGCAGGGGACAAAGTCAGATTTTGAGAGGATGTTTGGGTTGAAAGAAGTAATCTCAAGATTGCATTCCCTAGGCTATATTCAATATCCTTAGATAAGGGGCGTAAGGTGGGAGAGGTTGGGATCTGGGAAGGTGTAGAATGGAGATGGAGGCTAAGTTGGAGACGTAATAGGTTTGTTTGGGAGGATCAACAAGAAGAACAATTATTAAAGAGTCTGGTAAACATAAATCTGAACAGGGAGGTACAAGACCAAAAGGTTTGGAATGGAGAGGAATCTGGATGCTTTTCTGTTAAAACAGCTTATGAATGCTTGTCGAATTATGTCACAAGTAATGTTAAAGATGTATTTAAATATTTGTGGTTGGCCAAGGCGATGCCAAAAGTACTGACCACGACATGGAGGACCCTTTTGGGAAGATTACCGACTAAAGTAAATTTTTCAAGGAGAGGGGTCGTAGTTAATGATAACATTTGTGTTCTATATCTTGATAGGGAAGAATCAAACCAACATCTGTTTCTGGAGTGTAAAATAGCTTACCAGGTTTGAAATTATTGCTTCAGGTGGTTTGGCGTATTGGGTGCGCAACATTACAATTTGAAATATCATTTTGAGAATTTTCATCTGGTACATATGAACACTAAACAAAATATGGTTTGGAAAGGTGTTTGTGCAACAGTTGTGTGGAGTATTTGGGAACACAGGAATAGAGTTATCTTCAATCAAGGGAAAGTTGATGCGGAAGAAATCTTTCATATGGCACAACTCAAAACCTGGTCTTGTTTGAAATATAGGATGAAATCTTTTAACTACGCCTTCTCGAATTGGGTACTGAATCCTAGCCTATGTCTAAATAGTAATCACTAAGGAAAGGAAGAGAATGGGTGAGGGGGCTATAAGTAAAAAAGGGGGGAGAAAGGTGAAAAGAAGGTAGAGAAATGTAACTAGTACATGGATTTGGGTTTAGTTGTAAAGATATCTAATTGAAAGGTCCTTTATTTGATCTACTGATGGCAGGGAAAGGTTGTCGTTTCTATTTGTGTAGGCTCTGGAAGAAGGACAAGAGTTGGGTGCAAATGGAAGGTATGCGCGGGAGCTAATGAAAGGATGCATGCCGGATGTGAATGAAGGTAATGGAGGACGTTGGAGGTGCTGTAAGAACAGATGGGTCATGGCATGAAGCAAACTGGTTTTTAGATGGACGTGTAGTAGCTGGAGTTAAAGGCATAAGGCCACTAATGGATCATGTGATGAAAAACCTGAATTATGCAGCTGCAGTTGCTTTTACTTGCTGTTTTTGGTCCCTCTGGTTTCTCTGGCTTTTAGCTCAGTTACTGCAGGAATAGCTTACTACAAGCTCAAGACAACGTTGGTTTTTCTCATACAAGCTGTGTTAGATGATGTTAAAAGGCCAAATCAAGGTTGTTTCTCTACAAGGCTGATATTGCTTGTGGTGGGGTCTTTCCTCTAAAAGAAGTACTTGCTTGAATCATCAAGAATATGTCCCTGTTTTTAGGTGTTAGCTGTTTTATGTTCCATGGACGATAGTTTTTTGTTAGGAAGGGAAGAGTTGTCATATAGATAGATATCATCCTATGTATCTATATACTTTATCTGCAAACGGATTGGGATACCCATAAAATATCTCATTTTAATTTATTTAATTCTTTGCTGATAAAAAAAAAGATAAGAATGAGAGTTTTTTTTCGCATTTAACTTGCCACAGTGATTTCCTTTTCTCTATCCTGCCTATTTTTTAATAAAGAAATTATTTATAATTAAAAATACATATACATATATATATAATACATATTTTGATGATAATGAAAAATTATTATTAAAAGTTTTATTTGTGAAAAAACAAATCAAAAGATAAGAAAGCAGACAAATGATATCCTTGCATTACCCGTCAAAATACTTTAGAAAGATTTGTTTGGAGCAAAAAAAAAATCGTTATTTTTACAATAATTTACAATTTACAAAGATAAGGAAAAAGAATAAATTATTCTCTTGTATAAGATTTATCTTATTAATTTAAATTATAAATTAAGTATTATTTAGAATATAATCAGTATTCTTTTCACCTAAGTTTATAAAAATTATAATTATAATAGATATCGTAAACTAAAGAGCTTTTAGTTGTTATTCTTCAATAATAAAAAGAACTTTTTTAAAAAAAATCTTGATATCTTTTAATTTATCATTTTTAGTATTTATAATTTTAAATTGAAACAGTATTATAAAAGAAATTAATAATTAAAATATATTTTATATTTTAAACATATATTTACTATATCTTTCTCCCAAACCCTCTCTTTCTCATATACCAACCTCTCTCAATTCCATTGACGCACTTTTATCTTGTATGTTTTTTTCCCTTTCAATTGTTTATCCAATGAACAAAATCCTACTTTTTTTTTCTTTAATAGTTTTGTTATAAGGTTGATTAAATTGTTGTCTTCGTGTATTTTATGGTGTTATTTATGTCAGCACAATAATAACAATATTGTCATCATACAATGTCAAAGACATGCATAAATGAATAAAAAAGAAAAGTAAATCTAGACATTGCATTTCCATCTTCTACTTTATAATTGAAAAACAACACTTCGTGATTAGTTTTATGGCTCTGGAAGAAAACTATGACTTCTCATATTTTGAATTTTGAATATGAAAATAGAAAACGAAAAATGTGCTTAATGGGATAAAAGTGAAGATGAAGGGGAGAAAAAGATGTAATTGTACAATGCTCCTCAGCAAGTTTCACTTTGCAATGTTTAATTTTGAATTTAAATTTTTTTGAATTTAAAAATAGTATTATCTCTTCTATTATCCTTTTGATATATAAAATTAAAACTGCTCACAAAATGTCAAATATCTCTTCTCATATATTTTTAAAATAATTAAATAAAATATAAATATAAGGATGGAAGAGTCGTAGATTTTGAAATACACAAATTTGGTAAACAGTTAGACTTTTGATAGGAGCACATATGTTGACTCACAAAGATTTATCATATAATATTACTTATTCATTAAAAGTTCATTCCTTACATGGAAGGAAATGAAACAAGACATTGTTTCATATTAAGACTAAAGACTAAGCTCTTGCTACTTGCTTAAGTAACGTGTGAGCTAGACTAATTCACTTTCTTAATGATCTTCAAATAGTTTGTTCTCACCTAGTTGTTCTATATTATGATAGTAAAATCACTTTTCACATAGCTATTAATTTCGTGTTTGATAAGTGAAATAAACATTTAAACGTTGATTGTCATATCTGAGAGAGGGTTCAAAAAGGATTAAAATCTTGCTTTGAGTCTCATCCTCCAAGTAGATATTAAACATTTTCATTAAAGCTCTCTCATTTAAACTATTCATCACCAACATTATTCAACCTAGGGTTGGTTAATATATTCCTATCGAGTCACGTGTAATAAAAGACTTAAAATGAAATTCAAATTTTCCATAATAATCTTGAACTTTGTGGCAGTGTGTTCTTATCGAACTATGTTAGACCGTTATTGTAACTATCACTTTTTACTTCTAGATTCTATCTTATCCTTTGATGAGTGTAATGTTTTTATTATTATTGTTATTATTATTATTATTATTAAGAAAAAGACATTTTTTTGTCTCTATTAAAAGAATTAATAATGGTGATAACATTATAAATAATAGGTGGTTTGTAGTGTATTGCATAGGTAAATGAGAAAATAGAAGTAATTTAAAAAGTGTAAATAAAATTATGGGAGAAAAGTAATAACAGTAATTATAATAGTGAAATAGGAATTCTAGAAATTATAAGAGTGAAATAGTACATATAAAATGTGTACTACAAAACAACTTATCTATTTATATATAGTTATAAATTATTAACATTATTATTATTATAGAGAAGAAAGAAATGATTTCTAAAATGCATGAGGTTAAATAAAAAAAACATGATCATGCAATTAAATAGTAATTTAAAAGAAAAAAACAATATGATAGTCTTAATTTTGTAACAGTAACTTTCATTCTAACTTACTGTTTTTTAAAATATTTGTCTTTTTTTTATAAAAAAATAAATTGAATAAGGAAAGTGTTTCAATCCTTTTACAGATAAAGAAAAGATAAAAACAATACCAAGAATGTTTAAAAAAACCTGCAACCTACACAATTTTAAATTTCCAAAAATACTTTTTGTTTCAGAAATAAAAATCTGAAATTAAAAATTATACATTCTGGAAATATACGTCCAAGAGAGATTATTGTATTCTAAAATAAAAATCTAAAAATAAAAAAAAATCCCATTCCAAATCTTCCGGAAAAAATTCAGAAACATTCCAGAAAAGAGGATTCGAAATGTATTGTTATATGTACTCCATTTTATTTAAGGGCATTTTGTCTTCTCATACTAAAATTGGGTGCCGTGCAGGAAGTAATTGCCATAAGAAAAAACCTGTGACCAACACCTACAGCAAACTGTACAGAACCAACACCTACAGCAAACTGTACAGAACCAACACCTCAACGTCCCACTGAAACTACTTGTATTATATACCCTTTAAGCCTGTAAAACCTGACACCCATCAAAACATCCAAAGAAAAACTCAAAGATCAGAGAAAGCCCTGCAACTTGTTTGTTGTAACCACTTCAAAGCACAGAGAAGGAGTAACTTGTCTCTATAGTTTTTAATTTTTGTAACTGTTTCCTCTCATTATGAATTTTAATCTTAACTTCTTCAGAATATAAATGATTCTTCAGACATGCTTATGTTTAAACTGAATATAGTTGCGGTTGTGAACTCAGTAATAAAAGATTAAAGTAGATTATCGAAGTTCAGTGGTTCTAAACTATGAGCCAGAAACATATGGACAGACGAAAGGAGATGAGAAATGCGACCATGGCATAGACAGAGGGAATAAACGATGAAATCTAGGAGATGAGAAACGAAGAAAGATAATAAACTCTTGTATAAAATGTAATTCAAGACATCTACATCAATAAACAATCAGTGTGTGCTCACAAGCACTAACTCATCATCCATCATTTTGGTTGAGGGCGCTTCATTTTGAGAAGATGGGAGAGTCCTGCAATAACGTGTAAACGACTACTCGGGATACCTGTCT
>Ga0123342_1010277_pt1 | contig 10801 bp, 3 predicted proteins | sample Turbeawhitnodule_FD_89960 | JGI IMG/M metagenome (GOLD analysis project Ga0123342, IMG submission 89960) | Root nodule microbial communities of legume samples collected from Mexico - Turtle bean Mexico white nodule | ecosystem: Host-associated > Plants > Roots > Nodule | place: Mexico: Nepantla... | reverse complement strand
TATGGCATTTGAACATGTAAAAGAACGTCTTCTTGGATCCTCTTGGCCATAACTCTATGGTTGGCCCAAATCTACCCTTTGGTGGGCTTGCATATGGGCTTGTGCTTGGGCCTCTTCCATCATATAGTATAAGTTAGAATATGTTAAGAATTTTTATACATAAATACGTGTGTGTATGAGTACCCATCTTAAAAATATAGATTCTTAATTTTCCTAATAAGTAAAACAAGTTAATAATGTAAAGTAAATAAGTTAATAATAACGTCGGCTTTAATCAAAATTAATTTTCTTTATGAAAAAAACATAAATATTATTTCGGAAACAAAGTAATTAATTAACTATATCTTTCTTAGTTAAATTAGAACTCGCAAATGATCCATGAATAACTTAGAATAATTAATTGTTTGATAGAAAAATTCGAGACTCGTATAATTTTTCATGAAATAAATAATTGAATTGATTTTAGAAACTACTCGGATGTTATAAATAACATAATCAATTGTCTATTGAGTTATGAAAACAAAGCTTTGAAAAAGAACTAATAGATTAAACATTATTTACTGTATAAGTAACGTTTTTATGAGTTAGTATAAACAAAAAATTTCCTACTACTATTTACTCTCATGTCATTGGTCATTTGACTTGTTTACACCTTTATCATATAAATAGACGCGTCTATTTTTTTTTTTTCCTAACAGGTCCCTGCTTTCACACGGGCAAAGATTTTTTTAGCCTCTCACCATAAATATAACCATTTGATCATGAAATTTGTTTTTATTATATAATGGATAAACTATTACATATTAACAGTAAGCAATGATTGAGAATTAATCCAATTCAAAAAGATTGGAGAGGATCCACGGGTGACATACAATGGATATTGATTGCAGTTGTTGAATGGTAGGCCTATCAAATAGCAAGAATTGAAGAAAAGAAAGGTTAATATATATTGAGATAAATTTGACTTTTGAACTATGTCTATTGTTTTCTCATTTCATTAATGATTCATAATATATCTTCTTTTTCGTAATTTAGTGAAATAATATTTATGCTATAGAGTGAAATGTCATTTCAAAAAACATAGGGTATTTTCACCCATTAAATAACACTTTCTCTACTTTTATTTTTTATTTGGTGTATTTTAATTTTTTATTGTACATTTAAATTTGCAAGATGTTTTTAAATGTAATTCAAATGTAAACCGCCTCACAATTTTAAATAGTTTAGAAATAATTATTGTGTTACATTTTACAATAAAAAAATAATTTTATATATTCATTTATATCTAATTTTATAAAAGGTACTATTTTTGTCAAGATGGAACAAGGTGGTTTACGAAGTGGTGATTGAATGACTTTCTGGTGTAGAACGATTCATAGTGTTGATAGGTTATAAGAAGGGGATAGAGTTTCACCTGCATAAGATTCTTCGATGTTAAAGTCAACAAGAGTATAAAATATTGTTAAGTACAGATAATATAGTAAAATAGTGAGTATGAAAAAGATATTACTTACTCCCTAAGGTGAGATGGTCTATTTATAGGTCTTTGTTAATCTGGATTGTAAATGTCGTATTGAATAGTTTTTTATGGGACATAAATATGTTTTATTATAATATCTCGTTATCAAGTCATATATTTATAAATTACGTTTAAATGATGGGTTATTGACATGAATGCATTTGACTTGTGGCTATGTGCAAATCAAGATAATTATAGAGAAAAAACTTTGCTTAGGGCAATTAATGTGGATACTAGATATCTTGTATAGTTTATGGAGATTATGTTGGGAAGCAAATAGGGCCCTTTAAGAACTCGCCCACCAATCATTATATTCCATTATGGGCCACGCCCAAATGTCGATTTGGGTCAGGACAGCTCACATCCTCCTAACCTTGAACTGAAGAGGCAAAAAGACTCATCGAAACGTGCTTAAGAAGTGGAGAGTTGCACAAATGCCAATTTGGACCAGAATGAGTCATAACCTCCAGCTTTGAACCGACTCACGTCTTCAAACTGACTAGGCTTAGGACGATTCAAATACTAAAATTGGTAGATGATATCACAAGAGTGAATGAAAATCTACCTAAATTAATTCTCTAACATTTCAGGCAATTAGAAATCAAATAATAATACTAAGTAATATAAAGAGAAGTAATATAAAGAGTATATAATAGATTGATATACTTCTTTTAGTTGGAAGCCTGTACATATGTGTCTTTGAATATTAGTGGCAAGTATATATGTTTGAATATTAGTGGAGTGAGTATATGCATAACTTCCCTAAGCTTGAAATTGATAATTTATATTTAAGTAGGTGAGCAATTTTATCTCCTTAATTTTTTATGATTTATAAATTTTTTTTATTTATGTTTAGATTTATGTAAAATCAAACTTTTATGATTGAATATTTTTTATAAAATTTATGTTAGACAAGTATTGAGAGTTTAAACATAAAAAATAAAAATTAAATAAAGATAAGCAGACAAACAAAAGAACATTCTTTAATGCGTAGCTCCCATAAAGACAATAAAGATGAATGGTTGAATTCTAAAAATTCAATTAGATTAATCTTCCTTTGCATTCAAAGTGATAATAAAATCTTATGATATTGATGCACCTTATTACCATTACTTTTTTTTCTTGAGTTCACCTATTTTGGAGGTGATCTTGTGATCGAACTTTAACCATGCGTGAATGTATACTTTTCTGAAACAACAAACTCAGATCTTTATTTCGATGTGTTTAAATGTAACAACTTTTTGTTTCAAGTACCAAATTAATGAGTAATTATTTATGAATATGTATGAATGATGATTGAAGAACCATAAATCCTAAAATCACATAATTTAGGGGATTGTTTTTTATTTCTAAGACACACCTTAAAAATGTGACATTTGGAGAGGATGGATACATCAACAAATTAATACGTTTTCATTTATAGTTGTTTGGACTTCCTTTTTTAGCACTTTGTATCATCATATAACATATTTGGGAGTTGATGTCTTTGTTTCTCCTTTCTTTCTTTCGGCAACTTGGTATGTCATATTTACTATCATGTCTTCTTCTAGTATTTTTTTTCTTACTACTCTCATGGTTGGAACCCCCTTATAGAGATAGAAATTGCTAACATTGGAAATGAATCTTCCTTTGAGAGTGGTTCTAATTCTTTCTCCATTGAGAGGGATTTTATGGAGGTTTTAGACCCTCGTCCTACCTTTAGTAACATGTTATCGTAAAGGTACCTCTAATGGTGGAGTTTAACCCCCCGCTGACCTCATAACCCATATTTAAAGTGGGTGGAAGAGAAAAACTTATATACCAAAGGATACTATTCAAGAGAGGTTTAGTATGTTTTCTAAAAGGAAACAAAGAAAATATGTTCCACCATATCTTAAGGAATTCATTCGAAGATTTTTTAAAGGCTTTCAACATTTCCCATGACCAAAGAGCTTCTAATATCCATGAGTGTTTTGCTATAAGTAGGATATACAAGAAACATGTAGCCAAACGAAAAGATGTCACTTGTGGATATGATTAATTGTTTAAAGAGTTGAACATTTATTTTTCTTTATTTGCTTTTTGAAAGTAGGATGTTAACCACCACAAATGTAGCTCGAAGTCAACTTCACCCTAGCAACTAGCCTTTCTTATAAACTTTTTCAAACTTGCGTACTCGTCCTAACCATAAACAAATTCTTATAGATAAGGATACACCATACACACACCTCAAGATTTAAATGCATATTATGTTGTCATACTTGATAAGTGCTAGATTTCAGTAATATTTCATATTAAAATATAGACACTTATGGATATTAATTGATAAAATAACTATAAAATAATCCCTAATTTATGAATTTAAACGTTGCTACATATTCTGTGATTTTAATTTGAATAAGAACGATTTATTTTCAAATTTGTGTTAATTTTAGTTATAGATAAGAATGGAGATGAAATGGCAAAAGGAGAATCTACAAAGCTAAAAAGGGAAAGTTGAAATGTACTAACACTCATCCAAGCTCACCCAAACTAACACAAGCCAGAAGCTCTCAAAGGATCTCGCCCAAGCGAGCTCAATCTCGCCCAAGCGAGCTCAATCTCGCCCAAACGAGCTCAATCTCGCCAAGGCAAGATCACTCCAGTGATGTTGGGCCTTTTTTCGTGCAACTTGCCCTAGCGAAAAGTCACTTAGGAGAAGTCCAACTAGGTTAAATATGAGGCATGAGGCACAACTCTAGACATCCAGTTGGGATAATAAAAGGTGTTAGAAACCTTAAAGGAGATAATCGTTAAAGAGAAACATCCTGGATCTTCTTTTCTTGCTCTCCATGCTTGTAATAGCCAACATGAGTGTCTAATTCTACCCTTTGGGGATTGGGAGTAATATGTTCAAACTCTTATGTATTGAGGTGATATCTAAATATAATATTTTGTTCTTGATTGATGATTGGTATTGTCATTTTATTTGTAATGCTTGTTTTTATGATCTAGATCCTTAGATTTGATTGGAAAGTACTTATAAGTTTCTGACCCAAATGATAATGCTTAACATATTTGAATGCTAGGAATAAATTTGAAATGTTAGTTTCTATCAATGTCTAATCGTAATGATAAGAAGCTTTTATAAATATGTGAGGAATCAATATTTAGGAGTCTTTCTTAATAATTTTGTATGCGAGGAATCGTTATAAATGACTTACAGGCATCAACATCAATCAAAGGATAGAATATTACTATGCTTTTCAAAATACAAAAGAGTAAGAAGGATGAACCCCAATCCCAATTTTCTCAATTGAATAAACTAACTCTTTACTTTATTTTTATTTAAATTTCATGCAAATTATTGTCAATATCAAATCAAATCAAATTATTGTACATATTCTTATACTTTGTGAATGGTTCGATATCCATCCTTAGGGATAAATTATTACTTCCGACTCAGTACACTTGTCGTAAAAGAGTCATCAATACCTTGGCAAAGACTTTCTCTATATGTTGAGAATGATTTTTTACAATAGCCAATTTGATAACAATGTCATTAACATAAACTTTCATTGTGCTACTAATGAAATCATTGAAAACATTGTCCACTAAGCACTTACATGTTCCCTTTGCATTCTTAGGGCCAAGGGGCAATTGACTATAACTGTCATGAAAGTAGTCTTGTTTGTGTCTTCCAAGAACATTATCATTTGATTGTACCCAAAATAAGCATGTAAGAAACTTAGCAGCTTATATTTTGAGGTGTTTTCGACTAAAAAAATCAATATTAGAAAAATGATATTTATGTTTTTCACACACCTTATTAAGGTCAATGGAGTTTGTGCATATTTTCTACTTGTCATTGGATTTTCTCACCATGAATGTGTTGGTGATCCATGTGGTATAGGTGACTTTTGTAATAAAATTTACTTGTTTTATTACAATCAAGTTGTGCCACTTGGGCTATTACTCTTTTTAGTAGATGTAGTTAAGCTCTGACTATCAATTATAATACCAAAGATCTAGCAACAAGAAGAGGGGCTCTTATGGGTTATGGACTAAAAGTGAAACAATTAAGAATCTAATTACCATTTAAACAAAGGGTGATTGTAATTACAAACATAACTTTTGATGAAACTAAAGGAGTTCAAGTAAGTCTAAAGTGGGAGCTCAGTGGGTGGAGATATAAACCACATCATCTAGGTTCTAAAGCAACCATATGATAAATTGTCCAATTAAATTCAAAAATATTCTCATGGACACGTCTACATTTACACCAGTTAGAGTCTGGACACGAGATTATCCAAACACATAAACTAATGATAATTTGAAGGTCTGTTAGAGTCAATGAACTTTTTTGAGACATGGGCTTGCTGATGTGGTTACTTTTTCTTTTGGCGTGGTGGAAGACCTTGAAACTTTTTCAAAACCATGCACATATCTTAAAGTCTAAAAAAGTGGATTGTGGTTATGCATGAGGAATTGCAGTCCCTTCTTAAGAATGAAAATTGGAATTTGGTGGAGCTAACTAAAGGCATAAGACTTGTAGAATGTAAATGGGTCTACAAGAGGAAGATTGGACACTCTAGCTTTGAAGTATTTGATTTTGAAGTAAGAAGCTCTAAAGCCTTTGAGTTTAATGTTGAAGTTGTCAAGTATAAGGCTCGCTCAGTGACTAAAGGATATACTCATAAAGAAGAAGTACTCTAAAGATATATTTTCAACTTTAGTCAGACACACGTCCATTAAAGTTTTGCTTCTACTTGTGGCATCCATAGATATGGAGTTAGAGTATCTTTATATGTTACACCTTATGTTCTAAAGACATTGAGGCATATATTGTAATACCTTAACCTGAAGGTTTCAAAAAACCAAGGTAGAAGAATTAGATCTACAAATTACGAAGATCTTTATATCATTTAAAGCAATTTTCAAGGCAGTGGTATAAAAGATTCAATGAGTTAAGTGTCTTTCATATGTATAACAAAATTCTTTATGATGCTTAAGTGTAGCACAAGAAGGTGTAGCATGGTTCTCAAGTTTATGTCTTGTTGTAAGTAGAATAGATGCTTATAAGTGGAGATTCAGAAATTCAAGTCATTATTAGATAATGAATTTGAGAAGAAAAACCTAGGAACTACTATAAAATTTTCGGCATAGAGATCAAGTGGGATCTTACTCAGAAGATGTTTTTTCTAGGTCAATAAGAGTACATGTAGAAGGTCTTAAATTGTTCTGGCCTGAGTGATGCCAAGCCAATCACTACTTTTTTGTCATTGTTCATTCGTACATTTCTAACCAATACTAATATTTCAAAATCCTTAAAGGAATACATGGCTTGTGTTCCTCATGCTAGTGTGGTGAGGAGTATAATGTATATTATGTTAAACATTTCCCAAGCAGCCAGTCTGATGAGTACGCACATGGTTAATCCTAATAAGGAGCATTAGCTGTTGGTGAAACATGTTCTTGGGTACCTTGAGGGTGTGTCTGATGCGTGCTTCATCTACAAGGGTAACACAATGTGTATTCTTATTTGATAATATTGTTGTCTATCATGGAAGTAATAAATGGTTATTTTTGTAAAGACAAGGAATTTGGATAAAAGTCTCACAACTAATATGAAATTTCAATAAATAATAAGACTATTATATTTTGTTATGGTCTCAATGCAATTTTTTAGTGTAAGATCAAGTTCATCAAGAATAAATCAAACATGTTAATGTTAGATATCACTTTCTTCACATAGAAAAATGCATTTAAGTGTAGAAAATTGAAAGAAAGGAGAATTCAACATATATGTTCACCAAGTCTTTTTGTAAAAGTAAATTGATGTATTGTTTGGATTCACTTAATGTTGATTGTTGGTGGTAATCATCTAATAACATTGTTCTAGAAGAAGACTTAATTCAAGGTGTAGATTTGTTGGTTTATGCCTTATTAATTTCTAGTCTATTACGATTTTTTTTAATAATATATAGTCTCAAGTGTCTAATAATTGATGCGTCTTATGGACATGATATAATAAAGTTTGTACACTCATAGTTATTATTGGATGATTGTTCTATTATAATTAATTAGATTCTTTTCCTATATATAATTAAGCATTATCTAGTTTAGCCATAAGATAGAGTGCTAAGTGGTTATATAATTTATTCTTTCTTATTTAAATGTGTTTTTCAAAATTCAGTGTAATTAATGTATTTTGTTCTTATATATAAAAAATAATTTATTACAAATATCATTATTTCTTCATACATTATGCTATTATATATACTTTTATACAGACAGTATTTTATTTACTAGATGATATAATATTCATCGTATATTTTATGTGAACCTTTTAATCTCATACCTCAATAAAGATCTTTTTCATGAATATTTAGTTTCTACTAAATAAAATCTATACTAATATGGATATATAATTAATGAAATATCATCCTCCCTTCTAAATTTTCCTAAGCGTAAATGTTTGTTAGGTTAAATACAATTTTTGTTTCGTTTTATTTTAGTTTAAATAAACACGTAAAGTCTTCTATTTTTCGAAAATCCCGCAATTTTAGTTTAATCCTTAAATTTTATATATGTTTCTATTTTTATTTATTTTGGTTTAATATTCAATCTTACATTTGACATATTCATTTAAGAAACTATTAATTTAATTAATTAAAATATAAAATACTGTACTTCGAATTATTTTTATTTTATTTATTTATTTAAATATAAAATACTTATTTTATTGATTATTTAAAACATATTAAAAAATTTATTTATTCAAATAAAATAAATTAAAATAAACTATAATTAGAATATTAATAGACAAATATTAAGCATAAATAAAATACCGAAACTACTATCACAGAAATTGAAATCTTAATATATTTTTTATTTAATTATAAAACCTAATATTTTGATACACTATTCAAATCTTATTTATTATCTATAAATCTTAGATTGTTGTAAGATAAAAGCAAATTCTGACAAGAAGTTCAAGAAATATCCTTTTAACTATTCTTTATTAATAATATAGATATTAGCTATTCTTTATTAATAATATAGATATTAACTATTTGTACTATAACGTCTATGAACCTATAAATACAATCTGAAGTAGTTTTTCACTTACTTAATATTTTTATTTAAATTATATTTATATTTTCTTAAATTTTAATTCACTTCCACGAAAGTCATCTTGAAGTAGATCTCTACAACTTTTATTGTTAAAGTTAGACAATTCTTCAAACAAAAGATTAACTCATTTCTTCAATCTAGATTCTCCAACTCAAACTCGTTAAGAATAATCCTTATAGGAGAATAATTGGAAAACCCAATTTTTTTTTATAAATAAAAGACTTTCACTTTCGGATGCTAAGAAGTAAGAGCACGTGATGTGGTGTGGACTTTTTGGCAACTCATATTGTTGTTTTGTTAGAACACTCTTTTGTCCTTGTCAAATTAGAAACACGATTTTGACGTCACTTTTGACTTCCAACTTGCCGTTTCATATTTTTCTTCTACAACTAATTCTTGTTTCTTATTTGTCTATAGCTTTCAATAACTTAATGCGTATGATAAATTGTCTAAGATACCCACACATTTTAACTATTTTGTTGTGGTAGAAAAAGTATTGTTTGAATAAGTTTAAGTATAAGTTGATTTGAGTGATGTTAACATAAATGCTTGTAAATAAATACATTAAAGTAATTTAATTTAATTTATAATGCACTTAGTTTTGCCAAGTTGAATGGACATAGGCGTGGAGTAAGAATTGATTGGGTAACCACAAAGTCAAGCCCTCATTATCATAACCATTATTTGGGTTGAATAGTTTAACTGGTGTGAGTTGTTAAAATAAAAGATAAAGATGATCAATGATCCGGTGTTAGGTTTCAAAATATTTCGGAATTTTATAGAAGCAAACATAGTCTTTTATCTTAGATACATTTTTAAAATTACTAAAAATTAAATTTAAAAATAAAAAAATACATTAATATAAAACAGTTCATTAATAACGATTAAAAATCAGTTATTGTTATAAATAAGCTATTTATAAGGATAGTTTCAGAACCGTCATTATAAAATTACTTTAACGACAGTTCTAAAACCATTGTTGTTCTACCAAATAACAATTATTTTTCTTTAGAAAAAAGTTTTTATTATTATATTTTTACTCTAATCTAATCCTGCATAAAATATCAAATTTCCATAACAATAATTCATGTAATATCATACTTTAAATATATAAAAGTGTACAAAAAGTTCTTTGCATTTGCATTTCTTCCTTCACTCAATATGTTATATCCAGTAAGCACAAAAATAATAAGATTTCATATTAGAACACACATAAGATTATGTAATGTAATATATGAGTAATAAATAAATTTGTAAATGTAATGTAATCATAATGGTTTGATAAATCTCTAATTTATACTAGAAACATCATGTAAAATTTCAGAATTTTCTGATAAGTGTAAATATGAGAACTAAAACCTCAAAAAACCTAAAAAACACCCAAATAATACTTAAAAATAATAAAAAAATGATAGTAAATGATGGACTTTTTGAATTTTGGTGGGGTCAATCCCCTTCGGTGGGAACTAGATTCATTACCTCGTTTCGAACAACTTTCATTTTTTACGCGTCTACATTTGACTTCTCTATCAAAAGTTATAATCGTTTGAAGTTTTGTCATGCTATTTTTTTGTAACTCCAAATCTATCACTCTTCTCTTCAATCTGAGGACTCCTCCATTAAATATAAACTAAATCAAGATCCCACAAAAAAATTAGGATCAAAAATCAATTTCTACCTATTTTTAATGAATTTTACAATATTGCCTTACCTTTGTTCCTCCATCTTGTATCTCAAGATACATTTTGTGTTTATTACATTACATTTATCAATGCAAATATTATCTAATTCAAAACCCTCTAAATCAATATTGTCGAAGATCGAACACCCCCGGACCCAAAACCAACCAACACGTTGTATTCACAAATTTATTAAAAACAGTAAAGAGTATTAAAACCCTAACTTGGTGGGCAAAAGTTGCGCGGATGAGCGGTGGTAAGCCAGAACAGAACTGGCAGCAGCGTTCTCTTCGGTGGTATGTAGGTATGTAGGAGGAAGGGAGGCAGGTGGCACAACCTTAGGGTTGGCCACGCAGTGCGTGTTAGAATATATGGCCTTAAACAAGAGGGGATGATGGAAGAGGCCCAAGCACAAGCCCACCAAAGGGTAGATTTGGGCCAACCATAGAGTTATGGCCAAGAGGATCCAAGAAGACGTTCTTTTACATGTTCAAATGTCATAAACTCT
>Ga0123342_1010276_pt1 | contig 10801 bp, 3 predicted proteins | sample Turbeawhitnodule_FD_89960 | JGI IMG/M metagenome (GOLD analysis project Ga0123342, IMG submission 89960) | Root nodule microbial communities of legume samples collected from Mexico - Turtle bean Mexico white nodule | ecosystem: Host-associated > Plants > Roots > Nodule | place: Mexico: Nepantla... | reverse complement strand
TATAAATTTTGAAAAATACAAATTATAATACATAAAAAACATACAAATTCAAAATATAATAAATACTAAATAATATAAAATTTAAAATACACAATAAATTATAATACATAAAACAAAACAAAACAAAAAATTTAAAAACCAACCTTGTGGGTGAACCAAGTTGTTGGTGAAGAGTGGAAGGGGAGAAAGAGGAACAGCGGCAGCGGCGGCGAAAGCAGTGGCGGAGCAGAGAAGGAGAGCCAATGGAACAGTGCCTTCAACCAACAATGAAAAGAAAAACGAAAGGCATTAAAAACGAAAACCAATGTGAAGATTGAAAGGAAGAAAGCGAAACTCTGGAATGGTAATACATACCTTCGACCAATGCAATGAAGTTCGCAAACAAGAGAAAAACGAAGAAGATGAACAGCGCAAACGAAAGAAACTACGAAACTGTTGAGGCGCGTAAAATTTTTAGGGTAAAAAGCATTTACAAATGTGGTAAACGTAAAAACCGCATTTGTAAATCAAACTTTTTTATTTATAAATGCGGTTGTTTGAATAACCGCATTTGTAAATCAAGCGCTTTGATTTACAAATGCGACTATACAAACAACTGCATTTGTAAATCAAAGCGCTTTGATTTACAAATGCGATTATTATGTTTAGTCGCATTTGTAAATCAAAACGCTTGATTTACAAATACGGTTATTCAAATAGCCACATTTATAAATCAAATTAATTTAAAAAATATCACCGCATTTTTTACGAATGCGTTTAAACGTTGAACCGCATTAAATAAAGAGCACTCTTTTGGCGGATTGACAATCTAACTCCTGTACTGACACGGATTATAGTTAAGAATCCCCTAATTCAACACACTCTAAAGTCAGTTGTTACTTTTGAAGTACAGTGTCACATTTAGAACATTATCTGCTATAATTTGTTTTTAAAAGGTGAGATGAAACATTTTGTAATATCTAAAAGAACCAATCAGTGTCTTTAGGATGAAAAAGCTACCCATTGTAGCTTTTATTTACTTTTCTTTTCCATTACATCCTTATGGGCCAGAGGTAAAAATAAATTATGAATATATTTGGTCTCCATGAAATGATATTCTATGTTCTTGAAATTGCATCTTAACCAAACAAAAAAAACATATAAACCAAGTAATTTACAATCTTTGAATGGCACTGCCTTCTCTGACAAAAACAATAGAAATTATTTCTCATCACCTGCATGAAATTCAAATTCACCAGTACTCTCTATATGCTTTAAACACTTGTATCCTATGTAAAAGTCAGGGTCAATTATGGTGAGGCATTGATTCATGTTCCTCAACAAGTGTCACCTTTCAATACCTTCTCATCCTTTTCACTAGGTCCAATTTCTTGACAAATGGAAGTCATCATTTCATTGCCCAAAACCACTCCTTGATTTTGTATATAGACCCATTTTTCTTGAAAAAGGTAGAAAAACACAATCAAAGATATCTGAAGAGTGAAAAGTATGTTCCAAATTTTTATGCCTTTTGATGTTTTTTGGTGGTAGGCTCCTAATCCAACATATACATTCAGGACACCCAGGAATGTTACTGCAGTTCCAAGTATCCAATGTGCAAAGAACCACACACTTCTTTTGGATCCCCTGTGAAGAACAATAACAACATCCTATTCATCATGTTCTATTAACAATGCTAAAACTATCATTAAAAATATGAATTGTATAGAAGAGAATCCATAAAGTGCTTAAATAAATGTACTTTCTAGATTAAAGGTATAAACATAGAACATAAAAAATCTAATAACCTTAACTTTTTGCTGATTTTGTAAGGTTGAATACTTATCTTTTAAGATATTTAAACTCTACACTTATTTTTTTAAGATATTTAAAGGATAAATTATTTCTATTAGGTCTCTCGAAATTTGGTAAAAATTAGTTTTAGTCCTTTCATGTTAAAAAGGAGATGTTTTAGTCATTGTATTTCTAAAATGTGGTGGATTTCATACTTTGTCCTTAGGATTAAATTGATCACATTTCAGAAAAATGCAGAAGACCAAAACCACCAATTTTAAAATGTAGTGTACTGACAAACCAATTTTGACTAAAACATGAGTAACCTAAAACACATTTTACCTAAGTAAATGGAAATGAAATTATTCAATGGTATGTGCATGGATACACATTTTCTCAATGAAAGGGAATTTCGGTAGTTTTACCTCTGTGGTCGAAAAAGGCCAAGTAAAACTTGGAGCCAGATAATGCCATATAGTGCAACTCCTAATCTTTGATGACTATTGTTGAAGAGGTTGTTGAAATTTTTTATGGACATGATTGCTCCAACTGTGGCAAGGAGCACAGCAATCATCTGTGAATAGAAATTCAAAAGTATATATCATGTTAAAAAGGAAAATGGCATCAATGAAAAAAGCACTTTAGACAAGTTAGTTATTTCTGTTAATGATGATCTACATTAACTTCTGGCCTTCATCATAGCCATGACTTGGTAGTATCAAGAAGAGCCAACAGCATAATTTTGTTGTTTTCTTCACAGGCTGTGTTTCACAGATGAGATGAAGAAAGCTTGGTAGATTATTTAATAAAATGCATTTCTTGTCCTCAAAGTATCCATTATAGTCCTTGTCACTAAACTAGGAGGTAATCACCAATGCATAATCTCATTAGATACTAACAAGCTTTTAGGCTAAAAAAATAGCTAAAATTCTGAATCTTGCTACTTTTAGCTTCACTTCATCATCATTAAAAGTAAATCAGTGCTACAACTAACCTTATAAAACTAATTTAAAACCATTAACAGATCCAAAGGTTGGCCAGGGTTTTGCTCTTCCAAAATTTTAACTCCTCTCTTCATAAAGTTGTTTATTGTATTCTAATCTAAAACACTACTCACTCTTATCTATTCTTAAAATTATTTACTAACTTTAATCATTCACTAATGGACAAAATGCTTTAAATTTAGGTATGAATTACATATAAAGTTAGAGGTTAAACCGGGCCAAATCAGTTTTGAATTCATTTTATATATCCCCTTCAATTCATATAGACATATAGATCCTATATGGGTGCATTACTAACTTAACGATACTGTGTCTGAACTGCAATCAAAGAAACACAATCTCATTCAACTTCTCAATATTTTAAAACTTTTCCTCATGGCTTCTAAACTGTGAATGAAATAATAGTAGTATAAGCTATTTGGTGAAAAATAATTCCTGAAACCTTTTCCTACAAATTTCAACCAGTACTAGAATTATGCTTATGCATCCTATAAAAGTAGATAGACCATTTTGAAAATACTATTTACAACTTTTTTTTGGCCCTTTTCATAGCACTTATTTTCTAGACCTGTCCTGTTTACTGCCATAAATTCTTGTTCTTTGTTTGTGTAGATCATTGGTTTTCAAGTGAAAGAACTTACAGTATACACAATCAATTATTACATCTGATTTGGAATTGTGATGTAATATAGACTTGGATATACTTGCCTGTAAAACTGAATGAACATAGAACACAATTCTATGCCTTCTTGGGTTCTCCTCTTTGTTTGATAGTCTAATTGCAAGTATACCAACAGGCATCAAGAATCCCATTGAAGCCCACAGGAGAAAGCCATGTAATGTAATCTCAAACTGAAGTCTTGGACTCATCTTAACCAATCACAAACAAGTTTAGCTTCAGAGACAAAACTCACATTTATTAAAGAAAGGATTTAAGGTATAAGATTGGAAATTAGGCAAGGGGGCAGAATGAACAGATGCTGCTGCCAACTTTATTGAATAAAAGTTCAGAATATGCAATATAGATGGAATACCTTACCTTAATGTGGTTGTTATCTTTGGTTCTTGAAGGGCTGCTTGTAATTTGCTGGTGCTCTTGGGATGAGCTAACAAGGGGAAACATGATGAATACAATAGAAGCATGAAAGAGGAAAGAAATGAGCTTTTGCTGAACTCCCATTCTTCCTAGTTCTTTCTTTTTGGTGAAAATATGAAAAGGTTGTCAAACTCAAACTCCAATGCCAGAAGATATAAGGAAGCAAACAAATGATAATATTCTAAAGAAAAACTGAATATGATTTTCCATGAACTAAAAAGCTTATCCTCTCTTTTTTCAAGGGTGTTCTGCTATGTGCATGTGAGAGAGGATTCTGAGCAGAGAGCACTCTTATCTAGACAGTACAACAAAAAAAGTTCCAACCAATTCAGGAAAAATATGAGATCAACATGAGGTCAGATAAAGCTCATCAGAAGAGAAAGGGTTTAAACTTTAACCCTCCTAAAGTATACATTTCATTTCAGATTAAACTGACATTTTCTTAAGGTTGTTGCATGGAAAAATTGATTGTTGGTACTAAGTCCTGAAGATCTTAGAGATAATAAATGGAAGTGGAAATAAGGCATTAAATGATATTTCAAACTTGTGGGGTTCACTTGGACAGGCTTTTTGAGAATGTGGAATTGCAGAGCTAAAGTTTGTCAGATTTCAATGTGAGAGGTTAAAATTTATACATATATGTACTGAGAGAAAAAGAGGATTTGTGCTAGATTTACATGGTAAACATTATCTTATGCTTCCCACTATTGATGCACATCATTATAACATGCTTGAATAGACTTCTCCACCAACTCACCCCAATATACAGAATTTGGTTGTAAAAAAGTGAGTCAATAAAATCAGATTCTAGAAAGATTTTTCACTTCTGAATTAAAAGTATCTCTACCTTCATACACTAACATTAGAACTATTCCTCTCATTCTTCTCTAACTCTTAAAAGTATGATGATTATTTTTATAAAACATTTTATAATTTTATAAAAGATTTAACTTTTCTCTTTATTTATTTGCATCAATGACTTTGAATATATATTTTGTAATTCTTTTAACGAGAAAGAAATAAAAAGTTGAGTATTGATATGTCTGCACGTTGCATCAGATTATAATTTGAAAGGGAATTTTTTTTTATGAAATAAATAATTTTAACATTGTATTTATCAAATCGCGTTTATATTTATAAATGGATGTCTTTCAATTTATAATTATCAAATTTTATTATTTAAAAATTATATATATTTTTATGAAATGTGCTTTTTACATTATGACATTAGTTGGAAACACATTTTAGTTTTAGTTATATACATTGCTTTGATAAAAAAATTTAAATATTTTCTAGTAATGTTAGTATTATCTAAGTTACACTAAAAAAAATTATTACATAAAAAATAGAATAAAATAATTAGTTATTATATTTTATAAATTAAATACTATTTTAAACATTAATATTTTAAATTAATCTTTAAAAAATTTATAAAAATTAATTTAAATATTTTAACTTTTAAAATTGTTCTCGTAAGATTAACTGGATGAGCAAGCTCCATTGAGACAAAGGGAATTTTACCTGTTGATCACACCCCAACAATCAAGTCAGTAAAAACATACAAAATAATATAATTAGTTTTAGTTTAGAATTTAACCAACAGCTTTTATATTCACATATATTTAACGAATCACTTTATTTATATATATATATATATATATATATATCGCATGTCTTACAATCAAACTTAATATCTTATGGTCTTTTACTAAACTTATACCATCAAAACTAGGCCAAGTTCATGATCCGTTTCTGGGTTTAAAGTCGAACTCACCACAACTAATAACTTGGACTGAAGTTCCGAGCATTCCTGTCCAGTAATATTTAATTTAATTATTTTATTTTTTATTTTTAAATTTAATTATTATTTAATAATTTTGTTGTAAGTGTTATAAATAGAACATGCATTATTTCTTGGTACAGATTCTATTTAATGGCAGTGGCAATGACTTGAGAGAGGTCATAGGATATGGAAAATCATAATATGTAACAAACACCCATAACCCTATACATATTATTTAGGGTTCCTAGAGAAACCCTTTCAATTATGAGAAAATATTTTAATGGCACACCAGTGTGATTCAATGGACTTGAGTGTGTTGTCTAGTGTTTTTGTCTTCAATCATATAGATTTGTAGAAACTCAAGATGCTAAAAGACAAATCATTTGTCTATCACGTGAGTCTATAATGTTTTAATTTTAATATTGTTTTATAATTATGATAAAACATTTTTATGATTAATTTTTGTCCAAATATTTAATAAATAGATTATCATATTTGATATGATCTTTGTTTTATTTAAGAAGTATGGGTCACTCACATATATTTTATTGAAACTTCCATCTTATACTAAAATTACTTTAAACAACCACAAATAATTAAATATGATTAATAATTTTTCAATGCAGGTTATTTAACAACAAAATCAGTATTTATAATATTAACACTTTCCACCCCGGGTATATACTTTGTACTATTTGTGCATGTATACAATAATGTGTAGGTTTATTTATTTACATGTCTTCTTCTACAAATAATTGTAAATAAGATATCATTAAATACTTAATATAATATTTCGAACCTTGATTTATCATTGATTCTACTTTTGCATACACCAAATTATCCATATTTCTATGAAATTGAAATTTATAACTTTTCTAATTAAATTTTAACTATTTTATAAATTTTGATATTTTTAATTTAATTTTTATTAAAAGAATTATTATATTAAGTATTTAAAATATTTTTATTTTTATTTAAGTACTATTTTTATATAAAATCGTTATTTCAGCTTTCTACCAATAAACTCATTTCTCTCTTTAATCTTTTTTAACTTGTTGATTAATTTATTTTTTTCTTATTTAAGAATGAGTTGACCACAAATTAAAACAAATTAAAAAAATACATCAATAATAAAATAAAACAAGAAATATATATAAAAAATTATTTTAAATATTAATTAGAATGAATTTTAATAATAACTTAATTTAAAATATATAAATTTACAACTTATTTAAATTTAATTAACTTTTTTTAAAAACTTCATGGCATTCTTTTTGTCTCCCCCGTGAACTTTATGGAGAAGTTTTTACTATTTCAGAATTGTCACATTTCAAAGCATGTAACACTGTTTTCTTCCCATTGTGTGGTGAGAATAGAATAAAGCAAAAGATGAGTGTGGAAAATGCATAGTAAAATAAGGTATATAAGTAGTGGACCACAGAGAATAAAGATAACCAATGCATGAATTTATGCTACTTTTTATGACTGAATCAAATAGTGTCTTGCAGAAAGCAACGTGTCCTTTATGAAATATATGCACTCCTTATAATCAAATATATATATATATATATGCTAAATTGTAGTTTTAGAGTGATAGGGAAGTCTACACAGCTATGTTTTGCACGTGATTCACCATTAGTTGCTTATTATTGAAGTTCATTACAACTTTGAACACAAACCTTCTATTATTGCTTATCTTTTGTATTAAATATTTATTTGAACTGACTTATATAGTCATGATATTATGATTTTGGATATGAAATATGGAATGAAGCAAGTCATAATTGAATGGAATAATGCTGAGTTAATTGTTCATTTTGGAAAATAATAAATATGGGATTATGTGTTTTAGTGTTTTTATCTGATTGTCTAAATTAAATTTCTATACGTGCTATTACTACACTATTTTATACTTTAGACAACATCTAAAAGATTTTTCAAGTAAGAAAAACGTTGCCTTAACTTTAGACAACGCTTTTTTAAGCATAGAATATGCAGTCGTGAGTTTAGGTTTAGGCAACGCTTTGTTGCAGTCGTTGTCTTATATTGGTAGAATAGGCAACGTTTTTCAGAAAAACTATAGGAACGTTTGTTTTTTCTCAAAATGTTTAGGCGTGTTGCCTATTATTTACGCAACTTTTTTCAAATGTTATCATTGGTAAAGACAACACTTATTTACATGTTGTCTGTCTTTTAAAACGTTTATAGGCAACAATAGAAGAGATAAAACCACCCAATACAATTGTATGAAACCAAATCAATTAACAATAAAATGGGATACACACATAGGTACTCAAGTTAGGCACGATTCATTGAAATTTCTAAAGGCACGATTCAAGTTAGGCACAATTAAAAATTGATAAAATGCTTAGAACAAAATAGTATTTGTTGTCTCCCCAAGTCACAGACTCATAAATAGATTAATTCTCTGTTTTAAAAGAAACAAGCATCATTCTATTTAAAGAATTACACATTTTAATAATATGCAATAGTATCATAAAAAAAAAATATGCAAACAACTCCTAACTTTTTTCCCTTAACTTACCTTGAGTTATTGTCACTGAGGCCATCCAGCTCCAGAACTCCCACTACCTGAAACATGACAGCAGTACAATAATATAGAATCATAGACCACAACTCATTGAGGAGCAGAGTGCAAGAAGATGGAATAGAAATTACAAGAGAACCCTAACCTTGTTTTTTTAGAAGAATCGTAGAACAAAATCAAAGAAAAATGAATCATAGGTGAAATAACCACAACTACCGAGCATGAGTAACACGTAAGTTGGAAGAAGAAACGGAAGAAGAACCACGAGCACGAGTAGGTGTGAGCTTGTTCTTGATTTTTCATATTTCAAAAGTTGACGCTATTTGGTTTATGTAGTTTCAAAGGAAGAACCGTGACATTTAGGAAAATTGGGACACATAAGGTTTTTCAAATTAAGGTTGGATTCTGTTTTGGCTAATGTAAAGTTTTGGAATTTGTTTAAAAGTTTTGAAATCAACTTGTGAAAATTAGTGGTATAAAAGTTTTGGAAATCAGCATGTGAAAATTAGTGAAAAGTGAATGTTATATGAAATATTAAAATTACACTTAATAAATATAGTCTAAATATTATTTAAAGCAACTACAAGTTAAAAAAACATGTTCTAAAATATTATTTAAAGCACCTACATTTTGAAAATTGTTATTTAAAGTATTCGTAATATTTTAATGTCAATCTACGTTTTATAATTGTTGTCTAAAATGAATAGGCAACATTTTTTTCAACTATTTTGAGTAAGAGATAAATAAATCTTACTACGTGGAGGACAATAAAAAATTGTAGCCTATACCTACTTTAGACAACATTTTTTTATATCAGTGTGGTTTAAAGTGAAAAATTATGTAGTGTGTGAGATTTTAAACTTTTTTACCCTTTGAAACATTAATTAGTGTGACATTAATTTGTCATATGTTTGAAAGATTTCTTTTATATCATATAGTAAAATTTAGAAGATTTTTTTTTGTTCATACAAATAAAATAAATAAAATTTAGCGTACATATATTTTATATTAAAATTAGTCAAAAGTGATTAGAACTCCTTTCATTTTCATGTACTTAATTGACTTAGATTCAATTCTCTCCTAAAGTATGAAACGTTTGTTCTATAAATTATATTATAAAAACTTTGTTTCAAAATGTATTTTATGTGTTATAGAAAAAGTTGTCTATGCTTAATAAGCCAATCTGTGCAATTGAAACTTTAAAAACTAAAATTTTATAACTATAATATTAAAAAACAAAATTAAAACTAAACGATAGAGAAGGTAGTTTCCTCTACAAACCATTCGAACTAAAATTGATTATTGAATATAATATATAAAATAGAATAAGATGAGGATGAGTTAATTTAAATAAATTGTTTTGAATCTTTGAAATCATATATGTTATGGTTGATGTTCATATCCCCTTCAATCTATATACTTTCTCAATAGAATTTTTTTTTTTTTTACCCTAAGATTGGGGAATGGCCACATTTCATATTTTCAAGATTAAAGGAAAGAGAATAATATTCAAATTGATTTGAATCTTTTAGATAACACCTCTTATACTCTATTTTCACCTTGTTCAATTCACACTCTCTTATTGAGCTTTGTTTGCACATTCTTGGCAACTTTTACCATAAAATGGGGATAAGAACCACATTTCATATTTTTAAAGTGAAAAGAGATTCACATTTTAGATGTGTAGTTAAAAGTTACCCAATAAATTATTTTGTCATTAGAAAAGGAATTAAAGCAAGTTATTCAATGAGTAATTATGATTAAGATATAATGGATATTTATGTGAGAAGTTGCACACAGTTAAAATGAAATTACTATGTCTTGTGATTGAACTTTGGTGAGTGATGAGTATGCAAGTATATATCATTGCCCTTTTAAATTATTGACATTCTTGATTGCATTAGTTAAACTAATCTGCAATGTTGGTTCATAGTTTGTCCTTATTATATAGACACAAGAATTAAATCACAACCACCATTGGATCATCATAAAACCTAATGGGTCCATCACACAAAGGTTCAACACATGAGCCCATCATACATTTTTTTTGGTTTAAATTTCTATTACCATATGAGGTTGTTGAAATGTCATATGTGCTCCAAAACTAAAATTGTCCTCTAACAATCATTCCCTTTGAAAAAAAAAATTTAATTAAATATTTCACTAGTAAAATATTATTATTTTACTAATTTTATCTCCATAGTTTTTTTTTCACACTATGCTTTAATTTTTTTATATTGTTTCGTTAGGGGTATGTAGATAAACTCAACTCCATCAACCTTGTGAATAATGTATCTATTTTCATAAAAACATTTAAGAAAATTAGGGTTTGATTCGTGAAATTTACAAACTTATTCACAATTTGTGAGTTCATGAACTTACTTGAAAGTTTAACTAAATGTATTTTTAATTTAGAATGATTGAATTTTATTGTTATAAATCCTGATATTTTAACTTGATACATTTTAGTTTAATATATATATATATATATATATATATATATATATATATATATTTTTTTTTTTATATATTTTAAAAAAATTTTTGTGTATATTGATATGTTTATTTTTATTTTTTATTATATATAAATATATAAT
>Ga0123342_1010275_pt1 | contig 10802 bp, 11 predicted proteins | sample Turbeawhitnodule_FD_89960 | JGI IMG/M metagenome (GOLD analysis project Ga0123342, IMG submission 89960) | Root nodule microbial communities of legume samples collected from Mexico - Turtle bean Mexico white nodule | ecosystem: Host-associated > Plants > Roots > Nodule | place: Mexico: Nepantla... | reverse complement strand
TACATATCTTATATATTTAAGTATATATTAAATTTTTTAATGTTTATGAATCTTACGATTCACGATACGAAACGATTTACGATTCATAATATCAGCTCTCCGATACACTACTTGTATCTCGCTTCTACTACCCTTGCCAAACCCATTTTCGGTGCTTCATCCATAACTCCTCAAGTCTTCCGCTGCCTTCCATCAAATCCTCCAAAACTCAAGAACCGGATTGCATCAGTTCTGAATGAGAAAGAAGAAGTGAAGGGTGAATTCTATGTTGAACAATATCAAATTTGGACCTTTAGGGTGAATATCAGTATTAGACATAGACTCACACAAAGAGGACTGTTCCATGGAATTAAAAGGTTCAATAGTTAAAAAGGGTGTAGTATTAGACATAGACTCAAGCCTTCTTCCAAAAGGATTTACGCATTTAGAATGTCCTGAGGGTCCTCGATATATTAGGTTCCACAGATTGCAACAGCAGAGCACTATGTTGGAAGTCTAGCTTCTTCCATTGTTCAACACTTGATGATATTTCAGTGGCCTTTTTATTTCCAATTGATTGTGAAAACATTGGTCAAGTAAACAATGTTTAACAAAAGCAAACGAAGAAAATACAATTATTACCATTCAGGTTTTCTTAAGTAATTGTTGGAGACCCAGGAAAGATTGGGCATGGACCTGAACAAAAAACTTATAAAATAGAGAAGCTACCTAGGGTTCAAGAAAACTATATGTGAGGAGTATCAGAAAGGTAAGGTGAGGATTGGAACAATGACAAAAGAAACCAATGAAACTAATGGAGGTGGTGCGTGGGCTACATGCACCTAACTGAGCCATGTAGATGAGCAACACATGACAAAGCGTGAGGAAGAAGTAGCCTCTGTAACCAGTTAGCTGAGTGCCACTTGGAGAGGTGCTTCAAATCTAGTGGTTGCCAGAGAAAAACAGCAATGAATGGTGGTTAGTGATTGCGTCAAACACTTTCTCACCGGACAAGATAGGAAAAGCAGGATCAATCCTCTCTAACACTAACTTAAAAGAGATATTTGAGAGAAAGAGTTATGTACTGATTCAGATTTATATGTTTACAATCATAAGTGGCTTACAACATAAGCTCAAAGAAAGAGTAAGAAAGAAACCACTAGGATACTAGGTTTCACATAGATACAACACAAAACAGCTTTTGCTAAGATAATATAAACTATTCTAACAACTCCTTTGCCTAAGAATACATGATCCTACTTAGAATAGCTAAGAAGATGCAAATGCAAAATAACAACTTGAAATTGGAATGGAATATGCACTTTAGAGGAGATGAAACCTGTGAAACAAGACCACGTAATTGCCGCACTGCTTGAGAAGAACCATTCATATAATATAATGCACCTGATAATCCCACACGTACGTCCACCCGATTCAATTCAAGCTCAGTTAAGTTTAAGACCTGAAACATTTTTTTTTATAATGAAACTGAAATAAGGACCAATGTCATAGCTTCTCGGAAAAGAAACAGCGTCAAAAGCAAATAATGTATTTTATCTGTGAGTTTTAAACCTTTAAATATGACAATACTAACCAATGCTAATGAACTTTAATATTTCCATTAATAGCTAGTAGATCAAAGTCTAAGGGGTTAATGATTAATATTATCTATTTAAGGAACCATGAAATAGGAAGTTACCGCATGCCAAAATACAATAGTAGAGCATCATGACATTGGATTATTAGTATTTGCAAAATTACATAGTTGTAAATTGTAGAAAGATAGTACATGAAATTAAAGGTGCCACCTTCCAATGAAGAAATCAATATGCCACATTGTGGGGGTCTTCATTCAAGCAATAAATATTATGGTCACCACACTTTTAAATAAAAACTAATCTACTATTCTTCGCATAAAGTAATAAATTTTGACAACCTTTAACTCATTTTACGAAGGGATAAATTCTGACCACTACAGGCATATATGTTTCCATGCACGGAAAAGCATGGAAAGATGAAAACTAGAGAAAGTTAGAAAAACAAGAATACAAAATATTATAAACACAAAAAACGAAAACCATTATACATTTCAGACTTTCTTTGCTAAAAATAGAAGAGATTTCCATGGAAACTGCAATGAAAATCAATTAAGAACAAAAGCATAATCAATTATATATGTATATAATAATTGATTATGTTTTTAACATATAATCAATTATTTTTTAATATATAATAAATTATTATCAATGTTTTATAAATAGTAATATTCATAAATATAATAAGATAATTAATTTAAATTTTGATATTTTATTATTTAAGTATATTTTTATTTTTTAAAACTTTTGTAATAATTTTTGTTTTAATTTAAAATTTATTTTAACAATTTACATTTTAAAAATTATTTTTTCTATGAAAATATTTTCAAATTTTTATTTTATAAATTAATTTATATATATATATCTATATTAATATACAAAAACATTTATTCTATTACATTAATTAAATCATGTAAAAACTTCCATATGTTCCTGCACTTTACACTCTTTCTTTCACTCCAAACACCCTTACTTTCCATTCATTTTTCTCTTCCTTTTTTCCTTTTCCAATCTAGACAAATCATACAGCATGGTATATGCCTATGCCCAACTTAAATGTTTCAAAATTTGCTTGCAAAATCTAAATAACTGAGTGAGAAAGCAATAAGTTCAGTAAGCTTTTTGACCTTCAAATGCAGAGTGATCCTCCCATCACTTGAATCAGCTAAATGATAACCTTCAACGTAACAGGGATCACTGCTTCCAGTCAAAGTAATTGCAGTAGGAGGAACCTTCAGTAAAGTAGATTCCACTCCTTTTGTGAGCAGAAGAGTTAGTTCACTTGGGTCAGGTCTCCATAACTCTAGAATAGCCTTGTGAACCAATCCTTCCAACTTTCTATCCTGGGCAGCAGATGCTTCATAAAACAGAACAGTTAATTTGTGGTGGCTAAATGGGTAATCCCCTCTGGCTTCTGTAACCCCGGCCCACCTGAAGGTAATAATAATAAAGAGAAATAATCACACATCACATGATGAATTCAATTAATGATTTGATAAAAATCTTGGTTAGCATTAAAAATGGCCATTAAGCACCAATACATTCTGAACAGAGGAAATTGGCAAGTAATAGACACTCGCAAAAGAATCTCAAAGTTTAGACTTTAGTTACAAAGACAGGATCCCCCAATGTATAAATCAAATCTTGCCTCTCTGTTTTACAAAATTCCCCTGTACCCCTCACTGAATCTCTCCACCTTCAAGCAATAGTTTGTTTACAATCATAGCAAACTAGAGTTCTAGTTAAAGGGATAACTTAAGAAAAGAAGAATTAAGGAAACATATGAACAAGAATGACAACATGGAAAAGTAAATTAAAAATGCATTGCCAGCAGTTATGAATAAATTTGCACAATATTCACACCTACTGTCCTGATGATTTGTAGCATATTTGATTCTTTGCAATATCAAACGACATTGGTGCTTGCTGACCGAATCAGCCAATGGATTGTTTCTAAACTCTTCAAGCTCTTTGGTAAGTAACTGTCCAGCCCTAGGGTGGCGTGATCCCAGCCGTTGAGCAGATATAAGAACTGCCTGTACATCTTGAACTCTGTTTGTTGTTTCTGCAGTTGCATCAACATTGAATAGAACCTTGTGAATATTTGATATGATGACATTAAGAGGATCATCAGGGTCGTCTGCTAGGAGCGGATCCAATCCTTCTATATCTATGTGCTCTGCAATAGCCCAAATAAGGCGAGCCAATATTCTGGGTGTATTGACCTGTTACATTCAAGAAGATTAACATGCAGCATTCAAGTGTGTGTGAGAAAATTCCATGCACTTGTGATTTATATTTATCCGTGATTTATGTTTATCCAAGTTAAACAACATTCAAGTGTTCGAGGAAACTAAATCATACAAGAATTGATTTATAACAATGACAGCATAAAAACATGAGGGTGTAAAGAACAAATGTACAAGGGTTTAGAAATAAATATTTCATGATTTCAAAAAGTGCACCAGTCTTACTTTAAATTTCACCATCTAATACACATCATTCCTTTTATATAACACACTATTGCAAAATAGAAAAATTCTGCCTCAAGTAAAATGTCCTAGAAAACTTTTAAAATATCTTCAAACCACTGCTGTCATTCCCAGATATCAGAGCAAAGTGGCTGACCCCAAAAGTGGGATATAGGATGGCTGGATGATTGCTACTAATATTTTTTATACATATTAAACAATTAATATATAAGTATATAAGTTGAAAAACAGAGAGAGAAAAAATCAATTCATACACCAATCGTCATGTATAGTATAAAAACTTGTGGTACTTGAACAAATATAGAGTACAAGGTCAAGAAAATACAAACTTAAAAAACAAAAATTTTAAAAAAATAATTACTTGAATGCAAACAGAATTAAATTAAAATAATAATAATAAAGCCTAAAGCAACTTGGGAGCAAAAGTAACAGTGGTAACTATGGAAGGAAAAAAAGTGTTGCTGGTTCATTTTGTTCACTGCCATGTAATATAAAAAAATCAAATTAAAAAGACACATAATACCCAAAATAACCTTAGAAAGGTCAATTAAGTGAAGGTATTTTGGACATTTTAACTGTTTCTAATCTACAGTAGATGAATTGCATAGGGCTTGCAATTCACACTACACAACCCAAACTGCAACCCTCTCAACCACACTACTGCTACAGGTGCAACGCACTGCAACCTAAGGTAAAAAATATTTACTTCCACCATGGAGGTGAGTAACTGTCAGAAGACAGTGAAAAATCCGAACTCATCAACTATCAAATTTCATTAATGAATTTAACAGCATTATGATGAATGCCATAATCAAGGGAAAACAGTAGCAATGGAAAGCATGGGCATAGATTACATGTGGGATAAACTTGAAGGTTTTCCTATGAAATTCATCCTTAACCAATGGTTCATTGATAAAATAAGCTTCTCTTTATATGCTACCAGCCACATACATGCAATTGTCAGAACAAGAAATTTTAGTGTTGCTGATTTCATGTATGTAAGATTGAGTACCTCCCGTAAGTCCTTCACAAGCTCACGTTGCAAGTTTTGCAATCTAGTTTCATTCAAAATTTGGTCCTGAGAAGCTCCATCTTTGACTCGTTTAACACCACCCCGGGTATCATAGATGTAACATAGCCGAACAAGCAGCTTCAAGTAGCAGTCAATGGCATAGGTACGACCATCACAATCCCATTTAACACAAGGTCGACAAACTTCCACCACTTCCAAAGCAGGTTCACTCCAGTTTAATGCACCATAACCCGTTCCATATGCCAAAGCTCCAATGACCCTACTCTCCATGCCCGTATTTTTTTGCTCAGGCAATGGCAGAGACAGCTGAAAGCAACTTTCCACCAGCGATGCAACTAACTCCTCCCTAAATATACTTTTACTTGTAATGCTGTTAAGATCATCATTCACTCTGGCATCCTCAAAAAGAGAAGCTATATCAGTTCCAGGAAGAGGTTTCTGCCCTCTCCGTACACTTTCCTTGGCAAATAGATGCACACAAAGAGCTGTTCTACATATACATGCTAGAGCATACATTCGATCTGATTCAGCTCTAAGGTTTTTCACCATCAAAAGTAGCCTCTTGAAAAGTGATACCTGCAAGCAGACATTTATACATAATAAGCACTGATATGCCGAATGCCGACAGCAAGCAACTTTGTCCAGCCAAATATCCAATGCTAAACTAATACAATCTAGTATCACATACCACATAAGATACAGTTCACATACATACAATTTAACTGCTAGATTGCACAACAACCAATCAAAAGTCAGAAATTTGAAGGCAGCACTAATACATTCATACAATCCAGTATCACACAAGATACGGATCAAATACAATTAATCACAATATTGTGGTGAACTATGGATTAGACTGGTGAAATTTTGATGTTTTCCATAATTCAAAAGGCTAACAAACTACTACTTAAAACATTAGGTTAAGCAGTAGAATTCCAAGGATAAGCAAAATGAACAATCAAACTTCAACAGAAAAACTCACATCTGATTTCTCCAAAAACTAACATATATAAATTTATTTTAACTTATGGAGGAATTTTTATTTGTTTTAACCACAATATTGTGGTGAAGTATGGCTTAGGCTGGTGAAATTTTGATGTTTTTCATAATTCAAAAGGCTAACAAACTACTACTTAAAACATTAGGTTAAGCATTAGAATACCAAGGATAAGCAAAATGAAGATCAAACTTCAATTCAACAGAATTGTGGTGAACTATGGCTTAGGCTGGTGAAATATTGATGTTTTTCATAATTCAAAAGTTTAACCAACTTTTTTTTTATCAGCAAAAGGTTAATAAACTACTACTTAAAACATTAGGATAAGCATTAGAATACCAAGGATAAGCAAAATGAACAATCAAACTTCAATTCAACAAAATTGTGGTGAACTATGGCTTAGGCTGGTGAAATTTTGATTTTTTCATAATTCAAAAGTTTAACAAACTTTTTTTTTATCAGCAAAAGGTTAACAAACTACTGCTTAAAACATTATGTTAAGCATTAGAATACCAAGGATAAGCAAAATGAACAATCAAACTTCAATTCAACAGAAAAACTCACATATGATTTCTCCAAAACCTAACATATATAAATTTATTTTAACTTATGGAAGAATTTTTATTTGTTTTACTCTATATTGCTAAATTCAATAAACTTCTCCAAAAGTTCTTTTAAGAGAAGAAAATAAGAAAAATAAAATAAGTTTCTTCTTAAACTAAAACTTTGTACATGTTAAAAACTATTATTTTGTTCTTTGCGTTATTTCATTTTTTTGTGCAGAATGCATTAGACTAAAAAACAACATTAAAATAAAAACATTAGGACAAGCATTAGACCACCAAGGATAAGCAGAAGAATAATAACTTTTATAAAGCCCTCTCTAACTTCCCTAAATCTTAGTACTTACATAGAAGTTTATCCCAAAGTGAAATTTCAAAGCTAGTCATAATTTATAGACTAACACACTACCATTTAAAACACTAGGAAAAGCACTAGAGTGACAATTAACTTAAGAAGCGTGTTAAGGACACACACTATAAAACACTCTTCTTAAGACAGGCACTTACTCCATAAAACACTCTATTTTAAGACAATCTCTTGCTCTAGAAAACACTCTTCCTAAAACAGTCTATTACTGGTTAAAACTTACTTAAAACTACAAAATCATGAGATAGTGTGTTCAAAAGAATTTGTTCCAAGCATTTTTCTTAACCTAATGATCAGTTTATGGATGTGAATAAAGAACAGCAATGACACCCCCACCTGCATGTGAAGATCAAGGAGATGCAAATTGGTGACAACAGCCCTGACAATGCTCTCTCTAGCGGAAGCAAATTCCTGCCGATCCCACAATGTTAAAATGGCAATGATGGATTGTGAAGCCCATTCAGGTTTCCCACCAGGCACATCCGCCAGGTACAGCATGTTGATCCCAACCTCATAGATCAAAGCCGGTTCCAACGAGGAAACAAGGAAGGGCGCCAAGTGAGTCACCACATCCGACACCCCCACAAGCTTCTCCGCGTGGGAATCAACCTCATCACTCCCATTAGCAGCAGAGAAAGCCTTGGAGAGCTTACGAATGACCTCGACGCTGCCGGAGGCGACGGCCTTGACAGAGTATACGACGGGGAACACAGTGGCCCGGAAGTTCTCGACGGGGAGGATGAGAGAGCGCGCCATGAGGGCGCGGCGCTTGCGCCACACGAAGTCCACCATTGAGGAAACCCAGTTGGAGCGGATCGCGAGGGAGTTCTCACTGTCGACGAGTTTGTCCCCGGCGAGCTTGCTCATGCGCTTAGAGCTGAACTCCTGGAAGAGTCTTCCGACCGATTCGAACGCGACCTTGGCGACGGTATCGGCGCGGTCGAGCATGTTGGCGGCGACGCGGGCCCACCAGGCGGAGACGCGGTCGAGGAGGTTGACATTGTTCTCGCAGAGTGTGACAAGATCATCGCGCGCGAGGACGCAGCCGAGGGTTTCGGTGACTGAGAAGCGGAGGTTGTCGCTGGGGGAGTCGAAGCACTCCGAAATCTCCTTGTTGCAGTCAGAGATGAGTTTGGCGAGGCGGTAGAAGGGGATGGCAGCGAGGATCGAGACGGCGGCGGCGGCAACGTCGGGGTCCGGGAAGTGGAGGTCATTGCGGATGCCACTGCAGACGGTTTCCCAGAGGTCCGGAGTTAAGCGCGTGGAGCGGATGAGGTCAAAGGCGAGCTTCTTGCAGACGGCGGAGGCCGGAGCGGCGACGATCTCCTCCACGGCGGTTTTTGCGATGACGGCGATGTCGCGGCCGGCGGCGGACTGCTGGAGGGCCTGGAGGAGGGCGCCGGACTGTCGGAGGGCATCGTTGGAGCGGAGATCAGCCTGGATCTGGGCGAAGAGAATGTCCATTTTCAGCCTTGAGAGAGTGGTGATCTGAAAAATGAAGATGATGAGGAGTTTGGCTTTTAGGGGTAAGGGATTTGGATGGGGTTTAATGATATCATGATTCTCTCTGGTGTTGCTTCAGAGATTTTGGAGATTCGGGCGAAATAGTATCAGTGGAGGTGGTAGTTTGTTGTATTCAGAGAATCAGCAATGGCATTGCCGGAGCACTCCATACTAAGGAATACATTTTTATTTTGAATTCACAAATTAATTTTTGTTTTCATAAATAAATTCATTTAAGAAACATATGAAAGACATAATTACCTTTTTTTCTGAATATTTTATAATTTTATGCAATTTAATTCACATATTGAGTGCATCTCAAGTCTTAGAAAATTTTCATCTTTCAATTGAAGCTTCATCTCCGAGCCCTATTTTTCTCTACTTGTTTTCATTTTCTCCTATTTATTTTCATCTTCTTGATTCATTTTCTCCTATTTAGTTTCTCAAAATTTCTTTTCATCTTCTTGTTTATTTTATCTACAGAACAATAGTATGTTTTCATTTTGAAATAGAAATCATCGTGTGTTTTTTGGGTGGGTCTCTGCTCAAGGAACATTATCTCCGGTTGATTTCTCATTTCACTCTTTTAATGTGGGGTTGATTTTAAGCAAAGGTGACGTGAACAAGATGAACGAAGTGGTTGGTGAGTACAAGTTACACTCATTGTCGTTACTATTGTTTTTTCCTATTTTTTGTAATGAAATATGGACAACCATGTTGGAAGACTGTTTATTGTTTATATATTGATATATTCATCTTTACAATGCATGCATGAGTTGATTGATTTTAGTGTGTCGATGGACTTGTGTGACCTTTCAAAAAAATTGCATAGCCACTAGTAAATTTTATTACTCTTCTTGTCTTGTTTCGATTACGCGACTAGTGCTTAATTAATGTAGGCAATTGTTTCCTGCACCCCCACGTTTTTCTTCCTGCATCCCCACACTCTTATGCAAAGACTAAATCGTCCTTAATAGTTTTTAAAATTCCAAAAATACCCTTCACCTAAAAAAACCCTAAAAGTTGCAGGCAACTATTCTCTCAGTGCACAACCGTGGGTTTCATTTTCTAGCAGCAATCGCACCTACAAATCGCTATCCTTACAATCTCAAACATTTTCTGTTGCTGATATAGAGTGCTTTTAATCAAGGTAAGTTAATTTCTTTGCTTTCGGATCTGCACATCCGGTTTTTTTATGGATTTTTGTTTCTGTAAGGTTTTCTTGCATTCCAGATCATAGAATCCCGAGTTTATGCCTGCGGTAAAATCCCGAATTTATAGTTTCGGAAAAGTTCCGAATTTTTGGATCTGGGAAAGTTTCGAAATTTTGGATCCGGGAAAGTTCTGAATTTTTGAATCCCCTGCTCATCAAATCCATATAAATTAGTTGAAATAATATGAACATTTGATGTTAACTGGCAAAACAAATTATTAGAACTCATTGTTTATAAATCTTTTTCAAACTTCACAATTATCATAATGTTTTCCAATGCTAAGTGTAGTACCAAAAACAGCCAAAGATCAAATCAATTTCTATTTGAGCTGAAAAGGGAATGTAACAATATTTTATGCAAAGCTTCTTTGCCACCCTTCTACTGTGCAAGTTCTTACTTGTTCTCTTATTTTATGCAATATGATATGATTAAACCAAAAGTTAAGTATATAGCATGCAAAGTGTGTACTTGGAATCCAACATGGGAGATCTTAACTGGACCCACCCAAACACCAAGTTCATCTAAAGCTTGTATTTTATTTATTTTAATCCCCGGAACATACTCCATTGTCAAAATCTGCATTTGAAAAATAGTTAAATTACATAGATGAATAAGAAATACATCATAAGTAAAATGGGAAAGATGTATAACTGCAATGTTTTATCTATGATACAGTAAATCCCAGTATATTGCAGAGACTTTCACATAATCCAATTGCTTAAAGTTACTCGCAAATAGTTCAACATTAACAGCTTCCTTGGTGTAATCAATCTCCTGAAAATATTTAACTCGTGTTACATTAACAAGGATCAGACAAAGTCACATATATAATAAAAGGAAGATCCGGACCTCTGTTTTTATGATCTTAGATAACAATGTTTGTTTAGTAGAAATGATACAATGCTTTTTTTTTATCTCTTTTGGTTTCAATAGAATTTTATATTTGTTGTTTTGTGTTTGTATTGGTTCAACATCTTATTCATTAGTTTGTAATTTGGTTTAACTGGAATGGTGTAATTGAATAGAAATGGTGAAGACTAGGGGAGGAGGTTCACAAGG
>Ga0123342_1010274_pt1 | contig 10803 bp, 5 predicted proteins | sample Turbeawhitnodule_FD_89960 | JGI IMG/M metagenome (GOLD analysis project Ga0123342, IMG submission 89960) | Root nodule microbial communities of legume samples collected from Mexico - Turtle bean Mexico white nodule | ecosystem: Host-associated > Plants > Roots > Nodule | place: Mexico: Nepantla... | reverse complement strand
TTCTTTTTATTGTTTATTTTTTCAAATCTAATGTTTTAAAAATTTTTTTTATTTTATTCTTTTTGTTTTTTTTATTAAAAAATTTTTTTTTATTTATATATATATTTTTTTTTTTTTATTTTTTTTTTATTTTTTATTTTATTTATTTTTTTTTTTTTTTAATGATGATGTCGTAGAGTTTTATTATGATTCAATAGCAGAGTCACACCCATTGACAATTGTACTGTGGGAAATTAACCCAAAAGCAGTCCAGTTTGGGATTTTTTTTCCATTGGGATTTTATTTTTAAATACTTTTTCCCTAAAAAATTCAGCCAAGACTTGTCTCACTCATAAAGTCAATAAAGTTGCATGAAGTCTTTGTAGTGAAACTCTATACCTTTGGGCAACATAAAGTGAGAGAGAAGGAGTGACACTGTCACAACTACTATTGAAGGGAAACAAAAGCTCCAATTTCTCTCCACTAACAGGTTCTGTATCCATTCTCAATTTCTCAAACTATATCCTTTTTTTGTGTCCATTTTGGTGTTTTAATCATGGTATCTACTGATTTCCTCATATCTCTTTGCTGATTTGTTACATGTTCTGAATTTGCTAGTTCTCTAAGAAACATAATTCATTAGCTATTTCTTGCAACACATCTCACTTTTTGTTATTTCTTTAGATACTGACTGGGGTTGAAGTCTGCTAAACTACTTTCTTTTTCACTAAGAAGCCTCTTAGGAAAATTATGTTTGTTTTCAGAATGGTTTTCAACCATTTCATCTCAGATATGTTGGTATGAGAAAAATGAAAATATTGCAGGTTTTTCAACTAAGGTTGAAAACAGCCATGGTTACATACTTTGAGTGAGTATTATAATGTTTGTTTCTGTATCTTGAATGTGATTTGTTCTATGTATAATTCTTAGATGTCAAATATATGCAAAATTAGATTTTGCCACGTGAAAAAGATGTCACATGAAACAAAGATATGTCAATAAAGTGCATTCAAAATAAATTTTATATAAAACTCGTTTTACTGTCTTTGTTTTCTTACTGCAACACTCTTTCATACTTATATATTAATAATTATGCATCAAATTACAATTAAAAAGAAAAATAAATTTAATTAAAGTAAATCGATTTTGAAATTGTATTAACCAGATGACAATTATAATATAATATGATTATAATATAATATAGTGTCTTTCAATATGTAATATTTTCCATTTATTTTCTTATGAAACTTGCTTCTAGGATGTATAATATAACACTGGAAACTAAATAATACAGGTTGTCCAAAAAAGTGTAACCATAAAATAATTATAAAGTGTTAAAATAAGTTTGTTTCAATAAAATATATAAATATTTTATTTTTTTAGCTTGAGATTATATTTTATACAACTCTTTACAGTATAATATAATATTATTTTATTTTAAAATTTATTTACAATATAAAATACTATTTACAACCTTTATACTATATTACAAATAGAAATTTTTCTTTGAGAAAATAGTGAAAATAAATCCGTTTATAACTGTAAAATCACACAATTTCTCAATTCAGATATAATATAATATATGATACAACATTGTCAAAGTAACACTATATTTATTTATTAAAGTATAGTATGAATATAATATTTTATTATTAAAACAAGTTTTTTAAAATCTGTGGTGGTGGAAATATGATTTTCCTTTTTAATCCTTTGATTTTTGGGTAATGATATATTGACCAGTTTATTTTTTATATCACACATTATAATTTTCAATATTATTATTTTAATATTTTTTCACATCATTTAATTTTAAACTTATCTTTAAGGAATGTATATTTATTTCTAAACCTATATACAAGGTTAGTTAATATGTTAGGTGGAGTCATTTACGAATTGGTGTTGCCGTATATGCTTTGTGGTTGAAAACTTTAATTGAAAACAAAAGGACTTTCACTGTACGATAATGGTTTGGAACTTGAATTCTTGTTCCTTCATACTAAAGTCATGTTCCTGCACAATTAAAGGAAGTTGAAACTGGTTGGTGCAACAATGGTGCATGATCTTGCTTCTTCCTCATCTCAACCCAAATTTGCTGAGATGGTGAAGCACGTGATCGACATTGGAGTCCCAGAAGAGCTAAGGTTGTCTGACCGTAGCATCTACAAGGTTCCATGCAATCTCCGAGAAGTGAACAAGGATGCTTACACTCCTGAGTGCATCTCAATAGGCCCAATTCACCTCGGAAAACAAGGACTCGAGACAATGCAAGAATACAAGCTAAGATACATGAAATTCTTCTGGAATCGTGTGTCAAACGAACCATTCATGCAGAGCTACAAACACTACCTCGAGGATAAAGAACAAGACATTCGACGATGCTATTTGGAGAAGTTCACTGACAAATTGCCCACAGAGAAATTCGTGGACATGATGCTGTTGGATGCTGTGTTCATCATGGAGCTTTTCTTGAGAAACTATGAGTTGAAATCACAGAGTTCTACGCACGAGCAAAAGCGTGATGATCTCATCATGAAACAGTTCTGCCTCGCCAGGAACATCGCTAGGGACTTGATCCTTCTGGAGAATCAAATACCCTTTTTTGTGCTTGTGGAACTCTATGAAACGGTTGTCCTACATAACCAATGCAAGGAACACCACATTAGCTTTGTTAATCTAGCCTTAAAGTACTTCGAATTCTATGACCCTCACGTGTCTTCTTCTGTTGAAAATGGCCTAATCTGCAGCTCCAAGGAAACTTGTAAACCAAAGAGCGAAGGTAATCATGCACACTTCACTGATCTGATAAGGTTCTCTTACCTTCCCACTAAGAAACAACAAAAGGAAGCTTCTCATATTCTAAGAACCGCAACAAAGTTGCAAGACTCAGGAGTGTACTTCGAGAAAGGTGATGGGAAGAGAAAGCTACTAGACATAACCTTTGAGAAGAAACAAATTCTGAGTTTGTGTCTCTGTTTAGGTTTTTTGCAATGCATGAACCACTTCAAGGCACGTTTTAGGATACCCCAGTTGAAGGTGGATCACAACACTGAATGTCTGTTAAGGAACCTGATTGCCTTTGAGCAGTGCCACTATCCTGAGGAGACTTACATTTGCAACTATGTGTCTCTTATTGACTCTCTTATCCACACTCAGCTTGATGTGGAGTTGCTGGTTGAGAAGGAAGTGATTGTGCATGAGTTGGGGAGTCACAAGGACGTGGCATCTCTTGTCAATGGTTTGTGCAAACATGTGGTGACAAACTCATCAACATGCTACTTTGAGACCATAAATGATCTGAACCAGCATTACAAGAACAAATGGTACCACACCATGGCATCGTTGAGGTTGGTGTACTTTAGGGACCTTTGGAGAGCAAGTTCCACTGTGGTGGGAATTGCTGTGCTCATTTTTGCTGTGTTCCAATTCATACGAGCTCTGCGTCTTCTCTACAAAATCTAAGTTTCGATTATTGTGTGTGTGACTTTTAATGCTTCATCCTATGTCACTTTTCTTTTGGTATCAATGTAACACAAATGTTTGTTGTTGTGTTTGAAGTTATCTTAAGTTATTCATACATAACCTATTTGTAGTTAAACATTAAACTGTCCTATTATTAAATAAGTCTGAAATGGTTTTTATTTATTTATTTTTTTTGTTATTGATAAAAAAAAGTTTATATATAATCCCATTTTTTCATTTCTTTCTAACATGTCGTGAGTTGAGACATTAAGTTGTCTATTTCACTCAATATAGAGCTAATGTCATCACAGTTTCAATCTATGGATTGGATTTAAGAGTAGAGAGATAACGTAATATTTTGTCCAAAACCTACTTCAGAACAGTATGCATTTTCTTGACTATTGCTATCATTAATGTGAGTATGCGATGTCTTATCATGATAAAAAATATTGAACTATTGAAGAGCAAATAGAATGTCTTAGCATACCCAAGAATGTGACAGTAAGGTTTGCAATGGACTAATGAGGAGAAAGGATAATAATATTTTGACACTTGCTCCATTTTACACTTACAACAAAATATTAATAATTATAATAAAAAAAAATAAAAAAATATCCTTAATAAAAATATAAGCAAAATATAAAATGTTAAAATAATTAGACGGGAAAATGATACAATGACAACCTTGCTCCACTGTACAACTCTCTTTCTTTACTTAAAATTTCAACTTTTGTATGAAATGACACAAATACCCTTTTTTTTATATCATAAATAAAGAGTTGTATAGTGAAGCAAGTTGTCCATATATCATTGCTCTTATTAGACATTCATATTGGTATGCTCAATTTGAAAAAATTGGACACATGTATGATCGTTAAATTTTATTTTTATATCCTCCTGCTGGGAAATGATTTTACCATAAATCATGCTAACTTGTTTTTATTTTTAAAAAATATATTTCAAAATTTTGTTATTTTAGTTATGCTTTTGTCTTGAATTTTTTTTTATAAAATATTCTTGTTTATTTTGAATTATCACATTGTAATATGAAAATACAAGATATCTAATAATTTTAAATGTAGTCTCACAGTGTTAGATTTGCGCTTTTTTAAATTTGTTATTTCCAAGATTGTAAGAAAAGAATCCTTTTAAAAAAAATAGTGTAATCACCTTTTTATATTTTTTTTTTTTGTTTTCAATCTTTAAAGAACTCTAACATATGAGCATATACTTATAGTATAATATCATAAGTGGAATAAAAATAAGTTATACATATCAATAATTTAAAAGTATAATTTATACTAATTGGTGATAATAAATTTCTTTGCCAAACTTATGATAATAATATGAAAGATTGACTTAAAAATTGATTTATTTTTAAATACTTAAGTAAATAAATTTAATTGAATTTGTCTTTACAATTCTAGTTTAAGTGTTTGGTTGGAATTAACAATATTTAAATTTAAGTTAAATTGTATTTTAATATTTTTTAATAAGTGTCATTTTAATTAGGATCCAAAATGTGAGAGGATTGAAAATCATTTTTAAATTAATCCAGTATTAAAAGAGAATTAAGTAGAAATTTGAATAAGTATATTTAACTAAATAAGAGTTTTTTTTGTTTGAAACTCAGTCTCATAATTTTCTAATAAATTTTATTTTAATTAATCTTCATTATCTTTTACACTACAAGAAAAATCATAAAATAGAAATCAATTTTAGAGACCAAAAATAATTAGTTGTTATAGTGACTAAATTAGAGACTATTTTAGGGACTAAATAAATTTTTGGTTTCTAAATTAGTTTTTATTATTGTTAAATGGTTTCTAAATTGGTATCTAATTAGCAACCAAAGTTTTTGCTACCAAATTTAGAATCTAAATAATTGGTAGTTAAAACCTTGGTAGCTAATTAGATACTAATTTAAAAACTATCTAACAATAATAGAAAAACTAATTTAGAAACCAATATTTTTTTTAGTTTCTAAAATAGTTTCTAATTTAGTTACTATTGCAACTAATTATTTTGGTTTCTAAAAGTTGGCTTCTATTTGATGATTTTTTTTAGTGTTATCTTTATTTTAAAATTAATATTCATCTTATATCTTTATTTCAATTCCTTTTTTATACAAAATTCTTACTCAAATGTAACGAAATAGACACATATATATTAAGTATTATAATAATTTTTTTATAAGAGAATTAAGGATTATAATTTAGAATTGCAGATTTATCTTCTATGTCTCAGTTGCATATTTTGGAATTACAATATTTCTTATAATTAGCGTATATAATTAATAGTTAATTCTTATTAGGCAACTGATTAAGCAACAAAAAATTGCTGCTATCCATAAAGGGTATGCTATTGGAGTGAACTCTCTGACTTAAAAGGTTAAGAGTTTAGAAGCAATTGTGAAATTCGTGCTTAAGCAACAAAACCATATTTGAATGAGGGGGATATATAACATATAATGTCACGGGTTTTAAGGAAAGAAAATAGCACTAGTACAAAATATCACTATAACGATGCTATATAAAGACGGTTTAGTTAAACCCATCGTTAAAAAAAACGGTGTCAAACTTGTAATTATAAAGCAAACGGAAGCATTTATAACGACGGTTTTTGGGAGGACCTGTCGTTACTTTAAGGTTCAGCAGAAATAAAGAGGGTTCTGGAAAGGAAACGTCGTTACTTTTTAAGGTTTCAAAAATTTCGCGCATTCATTTTTTAGAGTTTCAAAATTTCGCGCACTCATTTGGCAGCAAACTTCATTTTCGCTCCTCCTTCACTCTTACACACTTCACTTTTTTCCCGTCTTCACTCCTTGCCACTACAATAACGTCTGTGCTCCTCACTCATTGTGCCGGTGGATTTTGTTCGTCACTGTAAACCCAGCGCCGCGACCCAACACCACCGACCAACTCCCATCTTCACTTTGCTACGCTCATCGCGCCCGCACCACGAACCAGTTGCCACCGCGCCACCAACTAACTCACCAACGCCGCATGCCGCACCAGTGACGTCGCGTGTTGCCCTAGTCGTCATCGTGCCGCCACGAATCAGTTGTCACTGCATCACGAACTAGCTCACCAACGTCGCGTGTTGCCTTAGCCGCAGCTGCGGCGCCACGAACAAGCTTCCACCGCGTCACGAACTAGCTCACCAACCGCGTCTCGCCAGACTCCTCCGCGTGCCGCACCAGCCGTGCCGCATGTTGCCCTAGCTGCCACCGCATCCCGCATCCTCCACCGTATGTTGCCCTAGTCGCCATTATCCAGCGCCCGCTCTAATTAGTGAGAAAGATTTATGATCGATTGAAGAAATGTAGAAATTTTGAGAGATTTCCTAACTCTAATTAGTTGTAATGATTTCAATTTCTACTATTTTGGTATACAATAAAAATACTTACAACATTTATATAAATATTGTGTTTTAAAGCAGTTTGAAAATGTTGCATATAGAGTAATTTTATAAATTAAGATGTATTTCATAAATTTTCACATTAAAAAAGTGTTGTCCAAAAATACTTACAACATTTATATAAATATTGTCTAAAAAGACAGACAAGTAAATAAGTGTTGCCTAACCATTATAAAACAAACCGTTGCCTATATTATCAATATGCAACACTGAAAATGTGTTGCCTATCTATCAATATGCAACACTAAAAATGTGTTGCCTAAAAGACAAACAACATGTAAATAAGTGTTGCCTAAAACAAGATAGACAACATGTAAATAAGTGTTGTCTTTACCAATGACAACATTTAAAAAAATGTTGCCTAAACAATAGGCAACACTGAAAATGAATTGCCTAAACATTATGAGAAAAAGCGTTGCCTAAAATTTTTTCCGAAAAATGTTGCATATTCTACCAGTATAAGGCAACATTTGTAATAAGGCAACGACTGCAAAAAAACGTTGCCTACACCGAAGCTCATGGCTGCTTATTCCATGCCTGAAAAAGTGTTGTTAAAGCGTTGTCTAAAGTTAAGGCAACGGTTTTCCTACTTTAGGCTACGCTTTTTAGGCATTGTCCAAGATAAAAAAAAAAAAATTGGTGTAGTGGCTCAAAGAATTGAGATTGGCGATTCTCTAAATAAAGGAAAAATTGAATAATTAAGATGAGTGGGTGAGATGAGCCTGTAGAGAATAAAGAGAAAACAAAGATGAAAAGAATGTTTGAAGCGTTTTCAATTTCAAGTGAGATGAATGTGACGACACGGTCTAGTGTTTCTTAAGACTCATCAAAATAACAAACGTCAAAGACGTGAGAGCATCGACGAAAACAACACGTGGGGGGAAAATGAGACTCATTACCAAAAGGATCTAGAGAAGACAATAGTACAACTTACAATGGAAAACAAAGCAATGGGATGCACGAGCTCTATTTAAAGATTCTCTAAACAAAGGGAAAATTGAAGAAAGCGTTATGATGTGTACAACCTCAAATCATTTTCATAAAATGTTTATACAACAATTACAAACAAAATTTATCCTAAAATGCAATATATGAGTGTGATGTAACAAGATGTAATCATATACATATATTTTCCATTGAATTCATAATCAAAATTAAGAGTGTTGCACGCTCTTGTAACCTCTTATTCATCCAATCCAATCATCATAAAACCTCATTTTTTCCATTATATAAATTAGAAATTTAAATTAATTGAGTCATATACTTCTTTTACAAAGTCCTACATTATCGTCTCTGAGAATTACTTACTTCATACGCAAACTAGTTTTGAGACCTAGACGATATTAACTCAACTAGACGGTCTATGAATAAAGTTACAATTTTGATGACGGTCATAAAGTTAGAGTTCTGATGATAACAAACTTTTTTAAAAAAATTCATATACTTAAATATGTTAATGATAGTATTAATATTTGTTTTATGTATATGCATTTCTAAAATCTTAGTTGACGACTAGACATACAATATTTATGAAAGGATTAATTAAAACAATTCATCCCTTTATTATTGTGTTTTTCCTATCTTTTCTTTTCATTTTATAAAAGTTTTAATGCAAAACACATTAAACTTGTTAATTAGACATAGAAATGTTTTTCCGACCTTTTCACCATCCTTAAATTTGTAAAAATATTTATACCTTCAGTTTCTGTCTATATAAAAATTATATTTTTTCAATAATTTAAAGTTTTTTTTTCTTTTATGGTATTAAACAAAATACTAATTAAAACTTAATTTTTTTATTTGGACGTACATCACACTGCCACCATTGAATAGCAACAAAAATAACAAAAAGTGAACTTTTGAAATTATGTCTTAAGCTTTTACTTGTATACTTAATATTTTTAATCATCTACCTCTTACTATTAATACATAGTTTAAAAAAATTTATTCTTAAATATTTGTTTGTTTAATGATGACTTTTTACGGCAAATGCACCGTGTTTTTCAGAAGTAATAATTGTTCCTAAGGACAGATATCGATCCCACAAGGAACAACGAATTATCAAGTAAAATATTCGCTAAATATAACAAGAAAACAATAAAAAAGTGTTGAATTGAGTGTGTTGGCAATGATCAATAAGAAAAAAACAAAGAATTAGTCGCTTTAATTGGAAAATTAGGGATTAGGTTCATCTCTCTCACTCACATGTATTTTGATTAGCATGTCAATATTAGGTTCTTTGATTGAAATTGATGCCCGTAGAAAATTCATTTATATTGATCTCTCGCATATAAAATTCTTAAGAATGTTTCCTAAATATCGATCTCTCGCATACTTATAAAAACAACTTAGAAATCATGGCAATTAACATTTCAAGTCTATCTCTAACACTCAAATATGTTAAGTATTGATGTTTAGGTCTGAACCCTAAAAATACCTCTCGGTCAGATTTAAGATTCTCAATTTGTCACGGAAAGTTAAAAGTAAAACAACAATACCAATAATCAATCAAGAACTGAATATTAATATATAAGATATTACCTCAATACATCAGAGTTTGAGCAAATTATTTCCAATCCCAAATGGTAAAATTAGCAACGCATACTTCTAGCACCTTCCATTCTTCCAATTGAGTTACAATTCACTCTATAGTGTTTTCCTCTCAATCTGGCACACTAGGGTTGAGCTTCTAGCCCTCTATTTATCCTAGTTTTCTAGGGTTAGGTTGCTTCCTATGTCGAGCTAATGGGCTAAATAATAAAATATAAAAAAGGCTCAATCTTTCTTTGATTTTTTTCATTCTGAGACCTTCCAGCTTTCTCTTTTTGGCTCAAATTACTCTCCTTTACTCTAAATCTTCAATCCTCCTTGGAAATCTGCAATTAACACCAAATTTGGGAATAAAATACTCTTATTCAAATAAAGATTATAAAAAATATAAAAAGGTATAAATTCATAAATTAGGGATTATTTTATATGTAAACTAGCAATAAATCATCATAAGTGTCTATATTTTAATATTAAATATTACTGAAATTAGACACTTATCACTCTCCCCAACTTAGAATTTTGCTTGTCCTCAAGCAAAGTAAATGAATATATTTGAATTTAAATATCAAACAGCTCAATTCACTAAACAACAAACAACAGATCAAATTAGAAACTTATGATGCTTCCAAATTCAAATATAGAAAAATATAGAGACAATCAACTTCTAGGATCAAATCAAAACAAACAAATGACAATTCATCAAGGAATATCTTCTCATATTCTCACAGGTAAGTGTTTCTCTCTATTTTCACTAAATCATAACAAATCACGATTGCTTTTCATTTCATCTTCAAATCACAAACATATTAGAAACATGAATCTTGAGGTCTTTTCCAGGGTTGTAATGAGGCTGGGCTTCCAAAAAATATTGGTTTTTCAAATAACAAAATGCGCATCTTAAAGAAGAATAACATACCTACAATCCAATTTATAGAGAACATATATGTTATCTAATCACCGCTTTCTTTCAAGATCACATTTTTCCTCATTTTCTTTCTAACTTTTCATGATTTTCATGATGATTTTTTTTTTCTTTTCTATTTCTTTTTCTTCTTCTATTTTTTTTTTCAATAATAGGAAAATATTATTTCTATTTTCAACTTTTTGAGCTTTCACAATCATAACCAACCATTCTCTTTTCTATATGTATTGCATCTATGTTCTCCTTCCTTAAACATGCAAAAGGGTAGGAAAATATATCATTAAAGGTTAAGGTGCAATATTAACAAAAATTTCTTGGCCCAAAGGGGATTTATAAAAAAAATGGAATTATAATATAAAGGTTGGCTTTTTGGCCCTGACTCCTAATTAACACAAACAAATGCCTCAATCATCTTCATGCTATTTTATGATGCAACAAAAATAAAAATTAAGCAACCACAACTGTCAATTCAT
>Ga0123342_1010273_pt1 | contig 10805 bp, 7 predicted proteins | sample Turbeawhitnodule_FD_89960 | JGI IMG/M metagenome (GOLD analysis project Ga0123342, IMG submission 89960) | Root nodule microbial communities of legume samples collected from Mexico - Turtle bean Mexico white nodule | ecosystem: Host-associated > Plants > Roots > Nodule | place: Mexico: Nepantla... | reverse complement strand
TGCAGAGGTGTTTTAGAATAGGATCTGGGGTAGATTTTATGTGTAAATCCACTCTTGATTGAATCCAAAGCTTAAGCATTCTTAAACCTTTTAATTGAAAGTGTTTTTCAAACTAAGTGAAAATCAACCTGTTGTTTTGTTGAAACAACCGATTGTTTTATACTTAGGTGTTTTGAGAAAGGTTGAAAATTGTTTTTGATGGTTGAATTGTTGTCAAACCAAAACAACCGATTGATTCGAGTATTCAACTGATTATTTGTTTTGGGACCATAACAGAAAACTGTTTTGTGCTTTGACTGAGCATTAAATGATTTTATAACTAATTACGCTCCAGTCTTAAATGCTTTGACCACTCTTTGAAAGTAATAAATAGTTTGTTATGTTTTTGTAACAAAGAACTAAGATTTAATAATAGAAAAACAGATTTGAGTTTTTCACTGATTTTGCTTTTGAAGAGTTGAAGTTTGCTTTGAGATTGCTTGGATCAAGAGAGTGTGGAATAGGTTTTTCATCTTGTATTGATTTCAGATCTTTCTGTAACAAGTGTAATCCTTTTGTACTTTGAAGAAACTCTGTGTGTGAAGTTGAGAAGTGTTGTGTGTTCTTGAGGTTGTCAAGATTAGCATCCTTAGTGGTGTTTGTGATGAACCAAAGGAAGTGTGTGTCTTGAGGGGATCAAGGTCACTTCTTTGGTGGTGTTGTAAGTAATCTAGGATTGATTGCTTAGTGGATTCCCAGTGGTTTCTGGGAAGACTGGATGTAGCTCTTGGTTTAAGAGTGAACCAATATAACTCTGTGTGTATAATCTCTCTATCCCTTAAACTCTTTATTTTCAGTTTATATTGTGAACTGGTATAAACAACCAATTGTTTCTGCGAAACAACCGATTGTTTTTCTGGTGTTGTGCTAAATTGCTTTGTGTTTTTGGCAAACTGAATTTTGAATGAAGTTTTCTCGAAAGAAATTCATTCTAGACTTAAAAGTTTGTGAAAACCCTCTTTAAACCATTCACCCCCCTCTAGTTTAAAGCCATACTTTCTTACACAAAGGGCATCATCACCTTATAACAATAACAAGACAACTCTGTCATGAACACTGTCTTGCACTCGTCCCTGGGGTGCGTCCTGATTTGATTGTAACCAGAAAAGGCGTCCAAGAAGATGAGTAGTCTGCAACCAGATGCGTTGTCTACCAAAGCATCGACACTAGGCAACGGGTAGGAGTCCTTTTGATAGGCCTTGTTGAGGTCTATGAAGTCAACACACATTCTCCACTTCCCACTAGCCTTCTTCACCAATACCACGTTCGCCAACCACTAAGGGTACTGAATCTCTCTGATGTGACCAACATTGAGCAACTTCTGTGTCTCTTCTCTGACGACCTGACGCCTCTCGTCATTGAACTTTCTTCTTCTTTGGCGAACAGGTCGGACCTGGGGGTCCATGGTGAGACGATGACACAGGAAGTCAGGATCTATGTCAGGCATGTCTGAGGCAGACCATGCAAAAGCATCTAGGTGTCACGCTATGACTTCGGCGATCTGGTCCTATGTCTCTTCGCTAGGCATTTGCTAAGCTTGAACTTCTTCCCACCGATCTCCCTCTCCAACACGTCTTCCGCCGGTTTGGGCCGTCTCTCCCGGGCGATCTCTACTCGGGTGACCCCTTCTTCCCTTGGAGGTTGGGTGGTGACAGTGAACATTCCTCTCTCCGTCTTGAGGCTATTCTCGTAACACTTCTTAGTGTCCTTCTGGTCAGACATGATAGTGACCACCGTCCCCTCTAGGAAAGGTAACTTCATCTTCATGTGCCTCGTAGAGACGATCGCTCCAATCCTGTTTAAAGTAGGTCTACCCAAGAGTATGTTATAAGATGATAGAGCGTTAACAACGAGATACCTGATGTTTGCAGTGCGTGAAGCTGTGCCATCTGTGAAGGTTGTCCTCAGCTCTATGTGTCCACGCACTTTTACCTGGTTCCCAGGGAAACCGTACAAGCAACCGGTATAAGGTCTTAACTGGTCTAGAGACAACTGCAGCTTGTTGAAGGTCGACCAGAACATCACATTGGCTGAACTTCCCTGGTCCACGAGGACGCGATACACTCTCCTTCATGTTGTCACTACCGAAATCACCACCAGATCATTGTCATGTGGAACGACATCCTAATGGTCGGCCTTGGTGAAGACGACTATGTTAGGAATAACCATCAGCTTCTTCAACTCTACTCGAAAATTGTGCCTGGGGGGCACGTCTTCTCTCGTGCGTCCCCTAGTACACAGCATCAGAACCTCCTGTAAGCATCATCTGGGTGTGGAAAGTTGTGAGGTTTGCCTCTGGGTCCTCTACACCTGTGAAGGTGACCTTCGGGCCCATGGAAGTGGCTAGTATCACAACGTTCATGATTTCCTGAGAGAACGGCATAGGGCGTGCCTAGGTGGTATGGGTGGGGCACGCTCATCCACTGCGCGCTCCTGCGCCTGTTGCAAAATTCTTGCGCAGTTCCTCATTGGTTCTGCACAGTAAATGTATAAAGTAGTTTCAGTCTTAGAAACGATGTACCCTCCTAGGGTTCTTAGCACCCTTTATATAGGTTGTAACTAGGGATTACTTCTATTCTATTACCCATGTCTAGGGTTCCTTGGAGAATGTCCTTGCGCCGCTATTACACAATCTTAGCGTAATCTAGCACATAGAACTTTCCTTTATTGGAGTGCAACGACTTACAGAATGGTCGCCAAGGTACCAACTCATGCACAAATGTTGCGGGGCCATCTGTTCTATGGGTGCCCTAAGTATTCACGTGCCATGCATGCAGTCTTCCCTTGGAAACCCTAACCCTAACAGGCCTTAGCACCTTCAAGGGTTGTTTACTTATGTCACGCCCGAATGCGCTATACACCCCACATGCATGGATCCCTCGTGACTTAGGCTTTTTTCTTAGTATCTAGGAGTTAACCTCATGTTAACTCATATTGCTTGTGGGACCCAGCTTACGTGGCCCATCTTTACTATCTGACACCTATGTCCGATGTCTAAGGTCTTCTCTGGAGTCAATGACCGAGGACTGGTCTGTACAACTGCTAATAAAAACAACTGATTGTTTTGCAAAAACAACCGGTTGATTTTCTAGAATCATATTAAAAAAAGATTTATTTTTGGTTGAACTGATTTCTCCTTCATTGATTTGTCATTAGCTTTCAACCTACCTTCAAAAATTTCGAAAATCTTTCATAAACAATTCACCCCCTCTTGTTTAAGGCCTACATTTATAACAAAAAATAGTCACATGAAGCATACCTTGATCATGCTTGTCTTGTGACTCCAAAATAGGCGCCAATATTCAAACCCATTGCATTTGAATTTCCCACCAAATTCTTTGTACAATGGCTGGACCTCTAGGCTATATAAAGAGGTGCTTGGCTCATGAATTTTCAAGATTAATGAATGAGTGAATTGCTACCAAGATTGCATGCTTTCTTACTCTCTTGTCTTGCCTCTCTAGGATATACACCTTAAACTTCTTCTTCACCTTTTCCAAGTGATATGGTCAAACCAATCACTCTCCCTACCTATCATGCACCTTCAAGGAAACCATACCTCCATTGGAGCCCTCTTTGTCCATTCCAACCATTAGCTTCCGCCAACCACATCTTAAATATCCAAGGAACCAATTCAGAAATGGAGCCAGCACCATCATGTATGCTTTCTGTTCATTTCTCCTTACATAAAAAAATTACATATTCTTTCACTCATTTTTCACATATTTTGTTCCATTTTTTAAGAAAAGAAAAGTAACTCTCTCTTATCCTAATTATTAGTTTCATGGTATAATATTTATGATCTTATTAGACTTTTTGTATATAAATTATTTTAAGAATCATAAAATGAAATGTTAATGAAGGTTAGAAAAATCATTAAATAAAAATTAATTTTAGAGACAAAAAATAATTAGTCACTATATTGACAAAATTGTATACTATTTTAGAGACTAAAAAAATTATTAGTATATAAAATACTTTGTAAATTTATAAACTAGTTTCTAAATTGGTATTGAATTAGATAATTGGTATCTAATTAGCTACAAAGGTCTTAGCTACCAATTTTAGAATATAAATTAATTGGTAGCTAAAACTTTGGCAGCTAGTTAGATACAAATTTAAAAATTACTTTATATACCAATAATTTTTTTAGTTTCTAAATTAGTGTCTAATTTAGTTAATATAGTAACTAATTTTTTTGTCTCCTAAATTGGTTCTTATTTAATGATTTTCTTGTAGTGTATTATGATGTGTTTTGTTATAACTAGTTTTTAACTTATCTTATTTATTATAGATTTCCTTTTTGGTAATTACATCTCTCAATATTTAATTAAATTCTTATAGTTTATTTTTTAGTCTTTAACTTTATTTCATTTTTAAAAAAATAGGCATATTGATGAAGAATAAAAGAATAGGTTCATTTTGTAAAAGATAAAAGGGAAATGACTCGTGAAAATGAAAACAACATAAATTCAACCTCTTCATTGATCCTGAAGCATGATACTAATGATTCTATTATTAAATTAGAGGAGTTCATTTTCAAGATTCAAAGAATTACAGGAAACGAATTCATATTAAATCTTTAGAATGTGATCCAAGAAAACATCCTCAAATATGAGAGTATCCAATAAGTCAAAGAGGTAAATTTATAAGAACTTATTTCAAACGGGATCCATATCAAATGCAACTTCAAAACTATCCTTTTCCAAAGAAGAAACATCCAAGGAGATTTCAATCTACTTGGTTTACAATGTTTCCTTCTTGGTTAGAGTATTCCCCAAGTAGTGATGGAGCTTACTATTTTTCATGTATATATTTAGTCCAAAGTTAGTTTATCATCTTAGGCCATATGTGTTTACTAAACAAGATCATGAAAAAAAGGCTAATGTCGGAAAGAATTATGCATTTCTCAGCTCGAGATAGTCCTTGCTCACCACATAACAATGCAATGAAATCTTGTGAAGACTTGTTGAATCAATCTATTCACATCAATACCACTGTAAATGTTCAAATTTTAGAACAAGTTTGCAAGAATTGTTTACGTTTCAAAACCTCCATTGATACAATTTGTTGGCTAGCATTTCAAGTTGTGGCATTAGAGGCAATGAGGAAACACCAAAGTCAAGTAATAGAGGTAACTTTTTTTAGATGATTAAACTTCTAGCATCATATAATGACAAAGTGGCACAAGTTCTCTTAGAAAATGCACCATATAAATCAAAATATACTTTTCATCATATTCAAAAAGAAATATTTCATATTTTTCTAGAAAAGTAAAAAGTCATATTCTGGAAGAAATTGGATATTCTAAATTTTGCATAATTGTTGATGAAGCACATGATGAATCTAGAAACGAGCAAATACTATTGTTTTCAGATTACTAGATAATGTCGCTAATATAAAAGAATGATTTTTTTGATATTGTGCATTTTAAGGATACGATAATTGCCACTTTCAAAAAGGAATTAATTGTTGTTATGTCTAGACATAATCTTGATGTTTCCAATATCTGTGATCAAGGGTATGATAATGCTAGTAATATAAAGGGATAATTGATGCCAGTTGATTTTAGTATTGCACTTTTTATGGATTACTCTTTTGTTTATGAGTTTTGAGATTAACAATTATGGTGAGAAACCCAAAGAAGATTTCCACTCGACACGAACTTAAACAAGTGATTTAGTAAGTGTGAATGTTCACTTCTAGAGAGCAAAGAGAAAACACAAATATGGTGATTATGATGATAAAGGTGCAGAAATAAAGGACATGAAAAGAAGCATAAGATGATGAATAAAGCCAAACATAAATGAATAAAAGTATGGAATAATGGCATAAGGAAAAGGAAAGAAAAACAAAAAGATAAAGAGATTAAAAGATGCTTGTGGAATAAGTTATCATGTCACTTGGAGGAAAAGAAGACTCCAAGATAAGTGGTGAAGAGCCTCCACTTGAAATGCACAAACACCCAAAATAAGACCCAATTTCTAGGAGACAAATCTCACTAAACACTTCTGCAAAGCTTCCTATATATTTCAAAATTTAATATGTGATTTACAAGAGGGAAGACACCCTATTTATAGAGATGAGTGCCTTGGAGAGGAAGAGAGGAAGGGTAGGGGTGTAAATGACTACAAGCTTCTAAAAACTAGATCAAAGGTGAGCACATGAGTGGCATATGGGTGTGTTTCTAGAAGCTAGGTTAATGTGGTCTTTGACATAAGCCCAATTTATACTAAGTACACCTTAATCTAGCTTATTATTCATTTGAACCCCCAAAGTGAGCCCAATTTATTTACTTAACTTGTCTTGTAAAAATAATGAAGGAAGAACAATTGATATTCCGATCCATGTCTAGTTCTTCAACTGTTGTTTTTTTGAGGTTTAGTGGGGTCTTGTCTTGTATGCTGAGATGATTGACCTAGGTGTGAAGTGTTTGTGGTGTCCTTGGTCATGTTGGATTTTATCATGCCCCCCAAGTTGGAAAGAATTCGACCTCGAATTTAGAACTCATGTAAATACCATAGTTAGTTTGTTCACATGAAAGATAGAAACATTTATAGACTTAGTATGTGAAGCAAACTTATGTTCACTAAGCTTTGGAAGTTCGTCTGGGTGAGTTCTACATACATGCGATGTTTGAAAAAAATATTTGGGGATGAGATTATTTGTTTGTGAAAATCCTCTTAGAAGGTGGAAATCTTTAGAAGGTTTTTGAATATCATCCCTAAACTTCTTTATGAAAGATTTCAACTATTTAGTATGAGTAGGAGATGAAAAAGAAAAGGAAGAAGATACCTGAGTTATTGTTTGTATTTTCATACGGGTCAACATTATCGTTTTTGTTGCGCGAGGTGAGATGATGATACTCGTTTTTTCTTTTCTTTCTTCTTCCTTTTCATTTTCTCTTTTGGTTTTCATTTTTACTTGGTCCTCATTAACTTCTTTGGTTGAGAGGGATTTTAATATAATCTTATATCCTTGGAAGTTGAAAGAAATCTTATTGGTATGACCGTCATATAATTTTTTCTATCATATTGCCAAGGCCTTTCCAATAGAATATGTGTTGCTTCCATTGACACAACATCACATAAAACTTCATCTTTATATTTTCCTAAGGAAAAAGTTATGAGGACTTGTTTATTAACCATAATTTCACCCTCTTCACTAAGCCATTGTAGTTTATAGGGCTTTGTATGAGAGATAGTGGGTAATCCAAGCTTCTCCACTACTCTTGTACTTGGCACATTAGCACAACTACCCCCATCCATTATCATGGAACATAACTTTTTGTTGATAAGGCATCGAGTATGAAAAATATTTTCTCTTTGAGTTTCATCAAAAGGTTTTTGAATAGTACCCAACATTCGCCTTACCACCAATAAGTCACCTTCATAAGGTATCTCACATTCATCTTCACTAAGGGTTTTGGAAGGGGTAGGGGAGGTAGACCTAGAAGATTTATCACTATGGTCAGTTGCTACTATCCCCCCTTTTACCATCATGGTTCTTTTGTTAGGGCAATTTATTACAATATGACCAAAACCTAAACATTTGAAACATTTTTTTATTGAGGTTTTGGTTGGCGATTTAGTTATAGGAGGAGAAAGGTTGTCTTTAGAAGTTTTTGGGGTGGATTCTTTAGAGGAATTGGAAAGAATATCTTGATTGTGAAATTTATTTTTATCCTTCCAAGATGAGTTGTAAAAGGCATCATTATGAGTATATTTGAAAGAGGTTTTTCGTGAAAGTTGTGATTTCACCTTGATGGCTAGATGAACCAATTTTTCAAATATGTATACTCATATAGTTCTACAACATTTTGAATTTCTCTTCTTAATCCACTCACAAATCTAGCTATCTTTGACTTTTCACTTTCGTGCATATTGATTTTAGTCAAAGTAACTTCTAAATCTTTGAAATATTCATCCACACTCCTAGGTCCTTGATAAAACCGTTGGAGCTTCAACAAGAGTTCCTTCATATAATGAGGAGGAACAAACTGTGCGCGCATGCATAACTTTAAATCGTGCCAAGAGACCACGACTGACCTCTTGTTTAGCCCAATGTCCATTACAGTTTGATGCCACCAGTGCATGGCATAGTCCCCAGATTCTAGGGAAGCTAACTTAACCTTTTGGTCCTTTTCGACCTTATACACATTAAAAAAAATCTACCTTAGCTTCCCATCCTAGATATACATTTAGGTCACTATCCCCATTAAAACTAGGTAATTTTACAAAAGGTAGGGTCTTCTTTAGTTGTTGATGATGGCGCCTAACTTCAAAATTTTGCACTCTCTAATCTTCTTCTTCTTCTTGACTTCCATAGTGCATGTAATGTCTTTTATCTCTTTTAGGCTCCCATCTCCTCTCATGGTTTTGTTTCGCTTTTGTATCCTCTAGCCTTTGCATCCTTTCCATTAGTTGTCACATTTTCTCTTCCTTATGGACCAAGCTCTTCTTGGTATCCTCAAGCTCCCCCAAAAGACGTGCCTTTTGAGGAGATTGTGGTTTGGAAGATTCCCCTGAAGATCAATGATGCATATTTGCACACAACAAAAATTAAACAATTAGTTTTTAGCAACAAATAATGCACTCACTCACGTGTATCATTTGGCTTTGCACTCTCCAATCTTCTTCTTCTTCTTGAATTCCATAATGCATGTTGTTCATCAAGAGGGATCAAAGGCTTTGAAGAATCCAAATCCAAGTGTTTGATGCAAGGCTGAAGTTGTTGTTGTGTTTAGGATAGGATATGGGTAGTTTATTTGTGTAATCCACTCTTTGCTGAATCTAAAGCTAAAGTGTTTTAAAATCTTTTAAGATTAAAGTGTTTTTCAAACTAAGTGAAAAACAACTTGTTGTTTTGTCGAAACAACCGATTGTTTTACTCTTAGGTGTTTTGAAAAAGTTGAAAACTGTTTTAGTTGGTTGACTTGTTGTCAAACGAAAACAATCGATTGTTTTGTGATTTTAATCGATTATTTGTTTGAAAATCCTAATAGAATTATGTTTTGTTAGTTGAGTGTGCTTTAAATGATTTTAAACTGAATACGCTCTTGTATTAAATGCGTTGACCAATCTTTGAAAGCTATAAATAGTTTTTTATGTTTTATAACAAACAAGAAAAACAGATTTGAGTTTTTCAGTTGTGAGAGATTGCTTTCAAGTTTTTGAACATTCACTTTTCAGCTTTAGTTTTCTCAAGAGAGAGTGGAATAGGATTACATTTGTATTGATTTCAGTTTGTTCTGTAAACAAGTGTAATTCGTTCTGAATACTTTGTAATTTCTGGTGTAGTAGCCAAGGAGTGTTGTGTGCTCTTGAGGTTGTCGAGATCAACATTCTTGGTGTGTGTTGTGCCAAAGGAAGTGTGTTTCTTGAAGGGTTCAAGGTCACTTCTTTGGTAGTTTGTGTGTAATCTGTATTGATTGCTTAGTAGATTGCCTAGTGACTTATGGGGACTGGATGTAGCTCTTGGTTTAAGAGTGAACCAGTATAAACTGTTTGTGTATCTCTTTCTTCCCTTAAACTCATTTAAATTTAGTTGTTATTGTTTTGCTGGTATAAACAACCGATTGTTTCAAAGAAACAACTGATTGTTTTTCTGGTACTTTGCTATTTTGTGCTTTATATCTTGGCTAACTGAATTTCTGATTGAGTTTCATACAAAGGATTTTGTTCTAGCTGAAAAAGTTTTTGAAAACCCCTTTAAAGAATTCACCCCCCTCTCGTTTAAGGCCATATATTCTAACACATGTAATGTCTTGTATCTCTTCTAGGCTCCCATCTCCTCTCGCGGTTTTGTCTCGCTTGTGTATCCTCTAGCCTTTGCATTCTTTCCATTAGTTGCCGCATTTTCTCTTCCTTGTGGACTAAGCTCCTCTTGGTATCCTCAAGCTCCCACAAAGGACGTGCCTTTTAAGGAGATTGTAGTTTGGAAGATTCCCCTGAAGATAAATGATGCATATTTACGCACAACAAAAATTAAACAATTAGTTTTTAACAACAAATAATGCACTCACTCACGTGTATCATTTGGCTTTGCCTCTCCAATCTTCTTCTTCTTCTTTTTGACTTCCATAGTGCATGTAATGTCTTGCATCTCTTCTAGGCTCCCATTTCCTCTCGCAGTTTTGTCTCGCTTGTGTATCCTCTAGCCTTTGCATCCTTTCCATTAGTTGCCAGATTTTCTCTTCCTTGTGGACCAAGCTCCTCTTGGTATCCTCAAGCTCCCACAAAGGACGTGCCTTTTGAGGAGATTGTAGTTTGGAAGATTCCCCTGAAGATAAAGGATGCATATTTGCGCAAAACAAAAATTAAACAATTAGTTTTTAACAACAAATAATGCACTCACTCGCGGGTATCATTTGGCTATTTAGTAAAGGATGGAAAAAAGGGTAGTATCACTCGAGAAAGGTTTTCAAAAATGCTAAAGGGTCTACACTTTGTAGCAACACTTCAAGTGAAAGAGGTTAAAGCTTTTATCACTTGCTCATGCAAAAAATCCCCAACAAAACTTTAAAAGAATTTAATGACAAGCGAGAAAAGTTTAAAAAAACAAAGTTAAACCAAAATGGAAGTATGATGATGACAAAACTTAAACAAGACAACCAAGAAAAGTACTTATGAAGACTCAAAAAAACTTAAACTTTTAACTATGAAGTTTTAATTTTCTTAGAAAGTGTAAAAGTAAGAAGGATAAAGTTCTACAAATGTGAAAACAATTTGCTACATAAAAGAATCCTCTTAGTACTTTATACAAGA
>Ga0123342_1010272_pt1 | contig 10805 bp, 7 predicted proteins | sample Turbeawhitnodule_FD_89960 | JGI IMG/M metagenome (GOLD analysis project Ga0123342, IMG submission 89960) | Root nodule microbial communities of legume samples collected from Mexico - Turtle bean Mexico white nodule | ecosystem: Host-associated > Plants > Roots > Nodule | place: Mexico: Nepantla... | reverse complement strand
GGAAGACTAAATAAAAACATCAATACATATATAATTTAAATATTTATAATTGTATATATGATTAATTCTTTATTTTTACAATTTTATATTTATTATTTTTTTTTTTTTTTTTTTTTTTTTTTTATCTTCAACAATTGGTATCTAAAAGCTATTTTAATCTTTGATTAGTAGAAATTTAGTCGTGTGAACTTATATTGAAGCACTTTTTTATTTTTTTTCTTGTATAATTTTTATGACATTAGTTAAAGAAAATCAAACCCTTTTCTAACTGGACCAATTATATATGAATATAGATTAGAGAAAGAGGAAGGGTTGTTAAAGACTTTTAGATAAATATTCTCCCTTTGAAAGTTTGGCAAAGGAAAAAACTGTGAATTGTATCATGTGATCTTCTAACTTTACTCCCCAACCTAATTTTTATAAATATTTCAAAATTCAAAGTTGTCTCATGAATAGATAATTTGGGAGAAGTAAACCAAAAACTTTTGATAATTAACAAATAGTTGAATTAATATTTTTTTTCCTCACACTTAGCTTTAATTTACTCTGAAAATTTTATAACATTTTTCTTTCTCTTTTGGCTTCATATATACCTACCCACCCTTTATTCATAGTTTTTTTTATTAAAAAACTATCTTATTTATATCATGATAAGATAAGTTTTCAATAAATTTATTCAAATTAAAATAATTTTAATTATAATATATTATAACAATATTCAATCATGTTTATAATAAAATTTATTAAATAATGTCATTTTCTCAACTTTTCCGACCAAAATCTTAGATGAAAAAGTGGATTGTGGATGATATAGTCAGTTGCAATAATTAAACAATTATGGTAGATTTGCTTCAATAGAAAAATCTAATTAATCGCTTTATTCCTTAAATTGGACCGTCCATTGTTTTATTTCAAAAACAATTTATTTACATTTCGTGTAGTCAAAGAATAGCATCAGATCATTACTTCGAGAAAAAAGAAGAATAAGAATAATATATCAAATAATCAGGAACAAATTACAAAATCTTTTACTGAATTAACAGAGCCAAACAAAAATTCAAGTATTACATTTGGTGCTATAATTTCTGTGTATAACTACAAAAAGAAATAGCATGGTAGGTGAGTAAGATCATTGATACTTTCCTTGAAAGTGTTTCAGATAATTATTCCACATTTAGGGCTATATCAAGAGTTGAATTTGCACAACTTAATAAAAATCTATATAGTTATCATACACGTATTAATTCTCACACACTTCATAGGTTATTGTACCTTGTAAGGTTTAATGTTATCAAGATATCTTGGCTCTTGCAAAGAGTACACCAGCAAAAAGACCTGAAAATACAGTGCAATTTTTGTTTCAGTAAGATTAAAAGGAAGGAGTCATTACCAAATAAAAAGTGAAGTGATTCTTAATGAATTACCAAACAAAATGCTGAATAAATTTGATACACTGAGAGGAACTTTGAACACTAAAATGCCAGCAATAGTGATTGGAATCTTGTTCAAGGAGCCTACAAGACTGTAAAACACACACGAACTCATTAGACAGAACTCAAATCAAAATAAACATCTGAAACAGTAAAATTTGATAAAATGCTAGAGAGTTAAGTTTGTTCACTGAAATCTTTGGCATCCTTTTCTGTCACCATATTTTATCCATAAGAAATCACTAAGCATATTCCTGTGACTTTTAGCAAGACTACATCTATGTATTATTGAATTTCTACTCCACAAAATACCTATAAGTTGTAGGGCCAGTTTGATGCAAGAACCACATTGAGGTAAAGCTGATGGAGAGTCCGAGCAATCCACTGGCTGTTGCAACCACCCAAAACATCGGTAGTTTAACGACGTCGCTGGAAATCGAGACGAAAACAATGGTGAGGAGGCCAAAGGGATAATTGAATTTTGAAGAAGAGAAACACATTCACTCACGCATGTATTACATAATGCCACTCGCCAAAAAGGAAAATCAAGATGATGGCAAAAGGTAAGGACAATAAATTGTTCAGCAACACCATTGACACCTCTTTAAGAGATCCAGATTTTGTTGACCTTTTTGCTTCATCCATAACCCACCTAAGGGTAAGCTGCCACGAAAAGGAAAACAGTTATCAAAGCTTGGATTGAACATAACTGAAATTTGATCCAAGGAAGGTTCTCATTCTCAAAATCATCAACCTAGCATCAAACTTATCAGAAGTCTCTTTAAACAAAGGATAAATACACATACTGAATAACTTGCAGTAAGAACACAGTTGATAATCTGCCAGGCATAACCAACTGTATCAAAGGAGAGATCTGTGATACCACCACTGACAGCAGAGATAATCTGTATGAATTTTGTATAGAGAGGCAAAAAATACTTCAGAAACTAAAGAGAGCAACTAATATGACTTATTAGAAATTTAGTAAATAACATAGATTATTCAAGATTTTCTTATAGGAAGATACAATCATACAACTTGATGAATAAATGAGACTATTCGCATTTTCTTTTCCATGATTTCTGAGATGACGAAGCAGCAAACGTCATCGGATTAGTCAGACATACAAATGTCAGAACGAAGAGAGGTTTCAACCACATTGCATTACCAAGGATTGTTGTATTTGCATCATGAAATATCCAGCATGTTTCACCTTGATTAAACTAAAACTTACAATTATTTGAACTTACTGCTAGAAGTGCATGAAATTTTCATATAACAAGAATACAAGATGATTTAGTCATCCAAGATTTACATATGGAGACAATAGATGTTATTTAATACATGGTCATGAGCTGTAACAACAATCAAATTGTCTGAAAATAACAGCACACAAACAAGTATGATCTAAGAATGCCATTTACCATCATAAACATTGCAGTCCAAACTTTGGGATTCTGACGTTTCCGAAATAAATATAATTCTCCAATTGCCGTTAAGATATTTGTCATGTTCTTGAGAATTGTCACCATGGCAACATTTATGTATTTCAAACTGAAAAAGAAAAATGGTACAGAAGACATAAGTGTAGACAGGAGCAGCACAAGACGCACGATCATTGACTAACACACTGAGTAGTGGAGTAACAGCACGGTAGAGCTGGTCCTTTCAAATTGTCTTACTAATCAGGTTCAACATGTTCGTTGGTGTTAACAAAGGAAATACCTATACATGCCTGAGACAAGCATGCCAATAAAGACCACATTCACAGGGATCCAGGCCCTGATCAACCTCCAGCTAAGCTTTTCAACTGCAACCCAACCAGAGAGAGCCAGCAGAACAACAACCAGAGTACTGATAAAGTTCTGCGAAGTATAAGGAAGAATAATGATCATATAACTGATTTTTCTTTTACTATAGGCTCCAGGAAGAAGTTAGGCAAGAAGCAGTGAGACTATCATTGTTAAGAATTATAATCTGATTAGAAATTTAGAACCTCTTGCCATCATTTCACAACTCTTATAGCATTGGGCAAAATGGACAAAGACTAACTTACTTGATAAAACATCAACGATACTCCAGCATCGAAATTATAACCTGATAGAACAATTTTGTTCAGCATTATCATGGAGCAAGAAGAAATGCAATAAGCTGCTCCAGATATAAGAGGTCCAGACCTCTTGACTGATCCTAGCAAATGATGTTTTTCCTCCCCATCAAGACTGACATTATCACTGATTGTAGCCTTATTTGCTTTCAGAAGAAATCTGCTTGTAAAGGTGAATGTGTTCCACATATTACTTAAGCACCAGTACTATTTGATAAATCAACAATCATGGTATACAAGGTTAAACATGCACCCTAAATCCCAAAGTTCAAACGATAACTTTCAACCACCCAAAAACCGGATCATATATCATGGAACAATTGAGTGAAATGAATTATAAACAGATACGAACATGGAATCTTGTGAGCGAAATCTACAGTAACTGAATAGAAACAAAGCAAATAGAGGAAAATGCTTGAAATGCATAGAGATTTATTTCACACCTATCATTCCCAGCTCTGCGTTCTGCGTTTGTAGCAAAGTTGTTTCCTTGCTTGCGAGCTGTGTGCATGGCATTAGCTCTTTCATCTAGTAACTTTTCTGATATTACGGCGCTGCCTACCCCTGGTTCTTCAGGGTCATGCTGATAAAAAATGTCTAACTTAAAATCAGACGACATATCATTAACCTGAACATAGGGAAAAGGTGACAAAAAAGAAGTCAGACAAGATGAAACAGTTACACATGATGCAAAATTCTCCAGTAAAAGAACGAGAAAATCACAAATTCAACAAAATACATAAAAAACTATGAAAACATGCTGAGAAAAGTAACTTCTACCCTACAAGAGAATGAAAACCTTGAAAGATGGTTTGACTCTGAACACAATATCTAAATTACAAACACAGTTTAAATCAAATTTTAACAGTTGATTATGGGAGGAGTACTTGAAAATATTTCCATCAACAAACAATCAACAATAATGAAGTTCATCAACTAGAAGAGTCATTCATTTCATTTTTCAACACAAATTCATTTCATAATTAAAAAAAAATGATTTCAACCTTAAACTATGCGATGCCCCATGCAATTCTCAATTTCCAATAAAACAGTCACCACCACAGTTATGAACAAAGACCATGATGAAATGAAACCGGCCATCCAGCAAACAAGTGGGCACAAAAGTAACAAAAGTCATGATAACAAAACGAAAACAACAGCAAAAACAGGAAAAATTCAAAACTCAGAAGAAAAAAAGTGGGGTTCTCACTTGTGCACGGGATAACTATCTTACACAGAGTGTCCGCAGAGAGATCATCCAAAAAGATTCAAACTTGAACTAAATGAGGAGTATCCACATGGAGAAAAAGTGAGAAAAACTTCCTGGGGAATGGAAAACCCGCACTTACTACCCAGTTGCGGAAAAGAGGAAGTCACCAAATAAAAGTTCAAACTTTTTGAATAACACGCAAAGGGAAGAGCAATTAAGGTGATAGTATGAAGCGGGTGTTCCATGTGGGAGGAAGCGGTAATGAAATAGAATAATGGAGATGGAGCGGATTCCGAGGGCTCCCAAGTCAAACTGAATGAAGGTGTCATGGAGATGGCTTGAAGAAGAAGTGAAGTGAGTGAAATGAAAGAAGGAAAAATGGGATTTGCATATGAATGAATGTGACCATTTCATGGTTTTGCTTTGTTTAACTGGAATATGGACACAAACTGTTCATACCTCAAACTTTTCCATTCTTAAAAAGGACACCAACACCTTTCTGTTTTTGTTAATATTATGAAAGCTGTTTTTTAAACACAAAATCCAAGTTTACTAACAATATTAATAATTAATTTTAAGATTAAATTATGACTATTCCCAATTCTTAACAAAATTTTGAATCTATGTGAAAAAACATAATGTGTAATGTTAATAGGCAGTTTTGTCAAAGTCAATTGTAATTTGTAACACATTACATCATATTCTTGATATAATAAATTATGTCATTAAAATTTGTATTGTAGAAATTTATCTTATGTCCAACAAAAAAGTTATACACAACAAATGCAATTTTATGACATAATTCTTTTAACTTAAAATTCCTTTTTTATCTCCATAGTTTCCTCATTATAATATATATATATATATATATATATATATATATTAAATTTTATAAAATCAAAATTATATATTATTGACACCAAAAGTTGGTTTAAGTTTTTTTTAATGAACATACCATTTTTTTTACTTAAATAAAAATGGGTGTTTCTTCTTGTACATTTACATTTTTCAAAATACTAAAATTAACCTAGATAACTTTATTTAAAAGACAGTGTTAATGGTGTTAATGACTTCTACTATAGGAGTTGTTTTATTTTTATGATTATTGGCATTGTCTACGGAGTAAGGTGGAGGCGTGACTGCATTTTTTAAGTCTTGGTTGGTTTTTAGAGATAAAAAATGAGTTTCCTTTAAGAGCTTTTGATGGTTATGGGGTGCAGAGGATCTGTAAATTGGGTTCCAAGAATTAGTACCAGATTACGATAATCCAAAATTATATAAATGCACTATGGAAAGAGTAATTTGTAATCAGCTTCTCCGGTTTAGCATTTCAGAATGGCATGTATTTTTTAACTTGAGAATTAGTGAATATTTTTTTTATATAAGGATTCCAAGCAAAACCCTTTTCATTAATATACATATAAGATTTTTCATACTTTTGTTTGCAATAATTTTTAATAAAATAAATAAATCAAATTTGAAAAGATTCAAATTAGTTTAATTATTAGAATTTTGATAATTGAAATTGAAACGATTTCATAACCACCTATAGAAATAAGAACAAATAACTTGTTGGTGATATCTAATGGTAAAATTTATTGTATCGAGAATGTGAATGTTTGAGAAAAGTGAGAAGGTCGTGGCTAAGACTTGACGCTTCTGATTCAAATGAAAGATAAAAATTATTTAGATAGTTCTTCCAAAAGTGTTTGCAAACAAATATTTGCCCACTTGTTAAACACACATGAAAGAGATTTCGTTTAAGAAAAAATGAATAAAAACAATTTGGAAAAGTCAAAAGAAGTAAAAAAATAGAGATGATAAGTGTAAAGTATTTGTTTGATATTTTGTGTTTATTATCTACTCAAAAGACAAAACAAGTTAACTTGGGAAACAATTGAAATTTACTTTGTACTTCTCTTTAGACAAATTGTACTAAATCTCATGTAGCTACACGATTTGAAGAACTCTCTAATCGATGCTCATTATCAACATCCAACACCTGCAAACAAAAAGATATTTATTCATTCTCTTTAACAACAAAGCATTGTCATGCTAATGAATAATTAAAAGGGTATAAGAAAAACACTTGGACAAGGATAGATACTAAACCTCCATGCTTGTGAAGTCAGCATTTCCAACTCCAAGTATGAGAATAGATAGGGAAGATCATATTCTTTAACAAGAACATTTATAGTTTCTTAAAGATAAGTGATTACTCCGGATCTGTAAGAAGATGAACCATTTAATTGATTATTCATTATCATCAACAAGCTATTTGGATAGCCTCTACAATTTCATTTCGGACAACATATTTCCAAATCAATTTTGAATTACCTACTCCAGTAAACTGGTTAGTTCGTAAGAGTCCTCATGTCATTATAGATTTCCTAATCTGAGAAAAAAAACAATTACCCATTCTAGAAAAAAGAAAACACTAACTTACCTTCTTCTCCGAATGCAGCACTGTGAAAAACATCTATTTACCAAAACTGCAGAGAGGGAAGAAAGAAAAACGGCGAGGATGGTTTGCTGCCTTTAAGGTTTTTAAAATGTCCCAATGATAATTTAGTAATTATACATGCATATAGAGATGCAGGAAGAAGAATATAGAGGTGCAGGAAGAAACACCAATAAAAATATGACAAATATAGGCCCATCTGAATCCATAGGCCCAATGTTCTGTTTTTGGATGGGCTACATTAGTTACAAATTAAACAGAAAAAATGTACAAAATTAAATTTAAAATCTCATTTTATCCTTATTATTAACAAAAGTACTTGATTTTATTAATTTAATTTTAATATATTACATAATAAATTTTGAAACATTTAAAACATTAGTAATGGTATTGGACAAACCAACTATTTGAAAAAATATATATCAAGGCACTAGTGTAAAAATAAGTATGACGACTTACTATGATGACAGTTATAAATTACCTTTCATAAAAATAAGATAACATTTTTGTAATAAATATTAAATTTATTATATCACTTATTAAAGATGACATGGTAACTTAATATGTCATTTTGTTTCTAGAATGGTCATAATAACTTAATTTCTGTGTCCCTTCTAATTTTAAGTGACATAATATGTTTTGAATCATGTTTTGAAAATTCAAAAGTGAAAAGATTTTTCCAAACCTTAAAGTCTCTTCCCTGTTCTCCATTTACAAATTCTCTACATGAACCCTAATTCCTAATCATGCTAAGATTTTTCGATTCCAAATTCTCTTTTCGTTCTCGAATTGTAAATTGAGTGTTGAGTGCTGAAAATTTGATCGTGGTGGTGATAGTGATGGAGAACAACCCTTTTGACCACGTCCTTCGGTGTCTCCAACCCTCGTGCCTCGACATCGAAGCAAACCCTCCCGCCACCTCCCCCACTGTCACCGCCTCCAACAACACCCTCTTCATTGACGTCAACCCCGACCACTAGTTCCAAGCCATCCGCAAGCAAATCTTGGGATGCAATGACACAACTTTGATTTTTTATTTTTATTGATTATAGTTGATAAGGAAAATATTAAACCTCCTGTATTAGAAGGATTCGATGATTTATTAGCAGTAAGTTGCGGTTTTCATCTCATCTCATGCTTTTATTTATAGATCGTCCTAATTAATTTTATTGATTCCTTTTCTTATTGATTTATTCTCATCAATATTAAAGAAATAATGACTATCAAATTATACGCAATGGTTCTTGTTACACCTGTTTTAGATGGTACTAACTATCATACGTGGAGTCGTCGTGGAATGAAACGTGCTTTGCTATAAAAGAATAAAATCAAATTCATCAATGGAGACCTTAAAGAACATGCAAGAACAGATTCAACCCACGATGCTTGGGAAAGATACAACATGATGGTGATATCTCGTGGATTACTTGCACTCTCAACGCTCAAATCGCGCAAAGTACCATATATATTGATAATGTTCAGGTTTTGTGGGACGATTTAAGGGAAAAGTTTTCAAAAGGGATTATTTTTGTATATCTGATATTCTTCAAGAGGTAGGTTAACTCCATTAGGATAAGGAGAAAGGAGTGTTTTTTAATATTTCACTGATCTTAAAGGTTCTAGGGGAAGAACTGGAATTCTTGAGACTCATCCTTTCTTGCACCTGCGAAGTCCAATGTAAATGCAACGTAATTAAGACGGTTACTGACGGTTACCGATTACAGAGATTCTGATAATGTGATTTGTTTCTTGAAAGGGCTTGGTGATGTATATACAAATGTTAAAACTAAAATATTACTTATGGAACCCTTGCCTAACATCAATAGAGTTTTTTTCTCTTGTACAACAACAAGAACGACAACTCAATGGTCATAATCCAGCAAAATCCAAGGGTTTCATTAACAATAGCAACACACAAGAGTGGAGGTTTCAGAATGTAACTGACAATTACCAAAATAATAGTTGGAAAATGCAAGGAAGGGGAAGATCAACAAATCAAGGGAAGCAGTGTAGTTATTGCCACAAGATGAATCACATGGACACGACAAATGTGTGCTACTCGAAGCATGGATTCCTTTCATGGATGAAGCAAAGATACAAGAACAATATTAATCAAATCGAATCAGAAAATCAATCTCAATCTCCTATGGAAGAGGGACAACTCAATCATGTTGAAAATAAACAAGTTGTTGACTCGTTAACTTCAGATCAGATACAACAATTGCTGAAAATCTTACACAATTTAGAAGGCAAAATTCAACAGATTAACTCCCTTGGTGAGCCCTCTACTGCACTATCGAATGAAAAAGGTAAAAATTCTTATTGGATTCTTGATACTGGTGCGACAGATCATGTAACATACATGAAAATATTTTCATTAGTTTTTACAAAATCAAATCTTTAAAAATCAGTTTACCAAATGTTACATGTGTCTTTGCAAATTATGCAGGTACTGTCCAGATAACAAAATGGCTTACCATGTTCTTTACATTTCTGAATTCATATTAAAAATTATTCTGTTCAAAAGCTTATTTATTGTTCTAGTTTACAATGCCTTTTTGCCCATCAAAATTGTCAGATACAGAATACCCATACATTGAGGACGGTTGGGCAAGCTGATCTCATTGGTGACTGTTGCATAATAAGGAGAATTATGTTGTAATTAAGTGCAAATTCTATTTTATATTTATTAGGAAAAATTTGTTAGTGATTTGATTTTATTTGATTTGTACAGCTTTAAACAACCATTATAATTGTCTTTTATTACCTATTATTTTCTTCCTTAATTAGATTGTAAAACAGTCTATAAATAGAGACTGTAATCACATTTGTAATACTCATCAGAAATACATTCCATATATTTCTTTCTATTCCTTTCAACTTGGTATCAGAGCTCCTGATCTGGGAGACTCTGTTTCTGCAATTTTTTGGCAGCCTTCATTGCTGCAAATACTACCGTTGCCAACCGTCGACTACCTGCCGACCTCCGTAGCCGCCTTCGACGACGACCTTTGCTGTCGACCTCCGTCGTTGCCGACCTCTACCTCTGCTGCCGACCTGCGTTGCCGACCGACGTTGACTGCTGCTAACGCCGACCTTCGCTGTCGACCTCCGCCGTTGACCGCTGCTGCTGGAATATTTTTTTCCAGCATTTTTTTTTCAAACAGAATCACCACCAGTTTTGTCGTATCTCGGTCAACTCTTACCAATGGCGACTAACAACACAACCTCTCTTAGCTCCAATGATTTGTCGATGTTGCAAAGCAGTTATCGTCTCGATGGAAACAACTACCTGCAATGGGCCCAGTTGGTTCTTGCTACTCTCAAAGGAAGGAAGAAATTGAGTCACTTAGAAGGCAACCCCAGGATCTTGCCACGGGGAAGACAATTGGACTTGCTAAAGAGCAGGGCGGGTTATATTACTTACAACAGGAAGAAACTAAAAAATGTGCTAAACTACAGGCACCCACTTCTAGTATTCAGCAAGGCACTGAATCTTGGTCATCTTCTCAGATATGGCTTCAACACAGACGTCTTGGACATCCTCCTTTTAGTACCCTAAAATCCTTATTTCCTGTTTTATTTACAAAATTATCG
>Ga0123342_1010271_pt1 | contig 10806 bp, 10 predicted proteins | sample Turbeawhitnodule_FD_89960 | JGI IMG/M metagenome (GOLD analysis project Ga0123342, IMG submission 89960) | Root nodule microbial communities of legume samples collected from Mexico - Turtle bean Mexico white nodule | ecosystem: Host-associated > Plants > Roots > Nodule | place: Mexico: Nepantla... | reverse complement strand
TTTATATTTTAATTTTAAATATAAAAATATAAAGTATTGATATACTTATAATAATTAAAAAAATAAATAAAATTATTTAATTAATTATAAAAATAAATTGTATTTAATTTATTTTGATATTTTTTTACCATGTATTAAAGTTACATACACAATATAAAAAAATAAAATAGCTGAAAAAAATGAAATATAAGAACCAAAAGAACATACAGCATTCCAACCACTATAAGCATCAGGAAAATCTGGAATTCTTCTAGGCATTCCAGCTAAACCTAAAAAATGCATAGGAAAAAAAGTTAAATTAACACCTATAAAAAATAACCAAAAATGAATTTGACCTAAAACTTCAGGATATTGACGTCCACTAATTTTACCTATCCAATAATAAAAACCTGCAAAAATACCAAATACAGCACCCATAGATAATACATAATGAAAATGTGCTACAATATAATAAGTATCATGAATAGCGATATCTAAACCAGAAGTAGCCATAATAACACCAGTTACTCCACCTATAACGAATAATAATAAAAAACCTAAAGTAAATAACATAGGAGTTTCAAATTTTAATGAACCGCCCCACATAGTAGCTAACCAACTAAAAATTTTAATACCAGTAGGTACTGCAATAATCATAGTAGCTGCTGAGAAATAAGCTCTAGTATCTACATCTAAACCTACGGTAAACATATGGTGAGCCCATACAATAGAACCTAATAAACCTATAGATAACATAGCGTAAACCATACCTAAATAACCAAAAACATTTTTTTTAGAAAAAGTAGCAGTAACATGACTAACAATACCAAAAGCTGGTAAAATTAATACATAAACTTCTGGATGACCAAAAAACCAAAATAAATGTTGATATAATACTGGATCTCCTCCTCCAGAAGGATCATAAAAAGATGTATTTAAATTTCTATCAGTTAATAACATAGTAATTGCACCAGCTAATACAGGTAAAGTTAATAATAATAAAAAAGCTGTAATAAAAATAGCCCAAACAAATAAAGGTAATCTATGAAAACTTAAACCAGGAGCTCTCATATTATAAATAGTAGATAAAAAATTAATAGCACCTAATAAAGATGAAATACCTGATAAATGTAAACTAAAAATAGCTAAATCTACTGAAGGACCTGAATGTGCTTGTACACTAGATAAAGGTGGATATACAGTCCAACCTGTACCTGCTCCAGATTCAACTATAGCTGAAGATACTAATAATAATAAAGATGGTGGTAATAACCAAAAACTAATATTATTCATACGAGGAAAAGCCATATCTGGAGCACCAATCATTAAAGGTACAAACCAGTTACCAAAACCACCGATTAAAACAGGCATAACCATAAAAAAAATCATAATAAATGCATGTGCAGTAACAACAACATTATATAAATGATGATTACCCATGAAAATTTGATTACCGGGTTGTGCTAATTCCATTCTAATTAAAATAGATAATGTAGTACCAACTACACCTGAAAAAGCACCAAAAATTAAATATAAAGTACCAATGTCTTTATGATTTGTTGAAAAAAGCCATCTAGTTGACCAATTATTTATACTTTGAAAATTCATTTTTAAATATTTAAATATTTTTTAAATTAAAAATTACTATTTTTATTAAGATAAATTAAAAAAGAGCATTGGTCTTTTTATATATTATTTATTAAAATATTGTTTAATTTTATTTTTAATATTTTTAATATCAGAAAATAATAACAATATTATAATTAATGTACCTATTATTTTAAAAAACATAAAATTTTTTAATTATGCATTAAAATCAAAATTAATTTTATTTTTTAACCATGTTAAATAATCTTCTAATGAAACTGCTTCAATAACTATAGGCATAAATCCATGATTTACTCCACAAATTTCACTACATTGACCATAAAAAACACCTTCTCTTTTAATAAACATAGAAGTTTGATTTAAACGACCAGGACAAGCATCTAATTTAACACCTAATGAAGGTATCGCCCATGAATGTAAAACATCAGAAGCTGTAATTAATACTCTAATATGGCTATTAGTTGGAACAACTACACGATTATCTACTTCTAAAAGTCTAAATTGACCTATTTCTAAATCATTTTCCTGTACCATATAACTATCAAAAATTAAAGGTTCATCTGAAAACTCTAAATTATCAGAATATTCATAACTCCAATACCATTGGCTACCAATTACTTTTAAAGTAATAATAGGATCAATTACTTCATCCATTGAATATAATAAAGCAAATGATGGAACAGCTACAGTTAATAAAATTAAAGCTGGTATTGTAGTCCAAATAATTTCAATAGTAGCACCGTGTACAACAGTTGAAGGTATTTTATTTTTTTTTTCATCAAAAAGAGTAATAACTCTAAATAACATCCAACAAACGAAAACAGTTACAACGATTAAAAAAAACATTAAATCATGATGAAAGTTAATAATACCTTCCATAACTGGTGTTGCAGGATCTTGAAAACCTAATTGCCAAGGTTCAGGCATATCTAAAAAAGTAATTTGATTATTTATATAATTTGATAACATAATATTATTTAAATTTAAATTTAATTTTTAATATAAACAAAAATAAATATATTTTAATAAATAAAAATTTATTAAAATTATTATACTAAAATAAGATATTTTAATATTTTTTTAATTTATTTAAAATCATTAAATATATGTATGTTAATACATTATTTTTAAATAATTAATTATATTAATTATTTAAAAAATTTAGTTTTAAATTTTAGCTAAAAAATTTTTAGTAAAATCACCAGCTAAAGTATTTAATTTTTGATTTAATTCTTTAGATAATTCTTTTTTAGTTAAAATTTCATTTAAAATATCTGAATAGTTATTTTTAATAAAATTTAACCAATTAGTTTCAAAAGTAGCAATTTTATCAACAGCAATTTTATCTAAGAAACCTCTAACACCTAAATAAATAATAACAACTTGATCTTCAACAGCTAAAGGGATATTTAAATCTTGTTTTAACATTTCTGTTAATCTAACACCTCTATGTAATTGTTGTTGAGTAGTTGCATCTAAATCAGAACCAAATTGAGCAAAAGCTTGAACTTCTCTAAATTGAGCTAATTCTAATTTCATAGTACCAGCAATTTGTTTCATAGCTTTAATTTGAGCTGCAGAACCAACACGACTTACAGATAAACCAACACTAATAGCAGGTCTTTGACCTTGGTTAAATAATTCAGTTTCTAAGAAAATTTGACCATCAGTAATAGAAATAACGTTTGTAGGGATATATGCAGAAACGTCACCAGCTTGAGTTTCAATAATAGGTAATGCTGTTAAAGAACCACCACCAATTTTTTTGTTCATTTTAGCTGCTCTTTCTAATAATCTAGAGTGTAAATAAAATACATCACCTGGGTAAGCTTCTCTACCTGGAGGTCTTCTTAATAATAAAGACATTTGTCTATAAGCAACTGCTTGTTTAGATAAATCATCATAAAATATTACAGCATGTTTTCCATTATCTCTAAAATATTCACCTAAAGCACAACCAGTATAAGGAGCTAAAAATTGTAAAGGAGCTGAATCTGAAGCAGTCGCTGCTACAATAATAGAAAAAAACATTGCATTTTTTTCTTCTAAAGTTTTAGTTAATTCAGCAATAGTTGATCTTTTTTGACCTACTCCTACATAAATACAATATAATTGATTATCTACATCTTTTTTTAAATGAGGTTCTCTTTGATTAATAATTGTATCAATAGCAATAGAAGTTTTACCTGTTTGTCTATCACCAATAATTAATTCCCTTTGACCTCTACCAATAGGGATTAAACTATCAACAGCTTTTAAACCTGTTTGTACAGGTTCATTAACACTTTGTCTAGGCATAATACCTGGAGCTTTAATTTCTACTCTACTAATTTGATTAGTTGTAATTTGACCCTTACCATCAATAGGTTGACCTAAAGCATCAACAACACGACCTAATAATTCAGCACCAACAGGCACACTTACAATAGATCCTGTTCTTCTAACAAAATTACCTTCTTGAATTTCTCTATCATTACTAAAAACAACAACACCTACAACATCAGGTTCTAAGTTTAAAGCCATACCTTTAATATTACCATTATTAAATTCAACCATTTCACCTGCTTGGATTTTAGTTAAACCATAACATCTAGCAATACCATCACTCATAGAAAGAACAATACCTGTTTCTTGTAAACTTTTTTCATCTTTATATTTTTTAATATTTGATTCTAGTATATATGATAATTCAATAGCCATTTGGTTATTAAATTATCATATTTAAATTATTAAATTATATTTTTTTAATAATTTTATTATATAATAATTATTTTATAATTATTATATAATTATATACCCTTTACGAGAATTGAACTCGTGTTTCTGCCGTGAAAAGGCAATGTCCTAACCACTAGACTAAAAGGGCTTTTTATTAAAAATAAAAAAAAATTTATTTTTAATAAAAAAATGAAAAGTCAATATGAATTAAAATTTTAGATACACTTTCATGCATACAACTTTCAAAAATTTTAGGATATAAACCTAATAAAAAAATATTTATAATTAATATTAAATGTATTAAAAATTCACGATAAGTTAAATCATAATAAACTTTTAAATAAACATTTTGTATATTACCATAACATATTCTATTATAAAAAAGTAATGAATAAACACCACCTAAAAACATACCTATAGTAGCAAAAATAGCTGTAGTAGTATTATCTTCAAAAACACCTGTTAATATTAATAATTCTCCAACAAAACTACTTGAACCTGGTATAGACATATTAGCTAATACATAAATAAATAAAGCTATACAAAATAAAGGCATAGTATGTGCTAAACCACCATAATAATTAATAAAACGTGTATGATATCTATCATATAGACAACCTATAGAAAAGAATAATCCACTTGAAATTAAACCATGGCTAATCATTTGAATAATACTACCTTCTAAACCTTGAATAGTTAATGAAAAAATACCTAAAACAATAAAGTTCATGTGAGCTACAGAAGCATAAGCAATTATACGTTTTAAATCAGTTTGTCTTATTGCAGTTAAAGATGCATAAATTACTGAAATTAAACAAAGAACTAATACATAAGGTGTAAAATATACAGTCGCTTTAGGAAATAATGGTATTAAAAAACGAACCATACCGTATGAACCTAATTTTAATAAAATACCGGCTAAAATAACAGATCCTGCTGTAGGAGCTTCAACATGTGCTTCAGGTAACCAAACATGGAAAGGTAACATAGGAACTTTAACAGCAAAAGATAAAAAAAAAGCTAACCAATATAACTTTTCATAAGAAAAATCAAAATTACTATAATATAATATTTGATAATCAGTTGTACCTACAGTTAAAAATAAATGTATAATAGCAACAAACATAAATAATGATCCTGCTAAAGTATACATAAAAAATAAATAAGATGCTTTAATTTTACGTTCTCTTGATCCCCAAATACCTATAATTAAAAACATAGGTATTAATACGCTTTCAAAAAAAATGTAAAAAATAAGTAAATCTAATACACTAAATGAAATGATTAAACAAAATTCTAAAATAAAATATAAAATAAAATATTCTTTTACATTTTTATTAATAATTTCATAACTTATTAACATACATATAGGTATTAAAAATGTAGTTAAAATTATAAAAAAAAGTGAAATACCATCAATACCTAAATAAAAATTAATATTAAATTGACTAATCCAGTCTATTTTAAATAAATATTGAAAATTTGAAGTAGATTTATCAAATAATATCCAAAGAGGTAATGAAATTATAAAAATAAAAAATGACATAAAAATACTAAAATTTTTAATTAATTTTTCATTTTTTAAAAAAGACAATATTGTAATTGCTGTTAATGGTAAAATAAGTAAAATTATTAATATAGATTTATTAAACATAAATTTGTATTTAAGTAAAAATCTTAAGGGCGAATAATGGGACTTGAACCCATAACACTTAGACCCACAATCTAACACTCTACCTTTAAGTTATATTCGCCTTTTTTAAATTTTTCTTAAATAATATAAAAAATTTAAAAAAGGTTTAATTAATAATACATTTAAAGGTATACTATTTGTATTAAGCATTATTTTTTTAATTTTTAAATTTGAATAAATATTATTTTTTATTACTAAATAAATTAATTCAATTTTTTTAAAATTTAAAATATTTTTTATTAAATCTAAATCTTCATTACCATAAATGATTAAAATTGAACCTTGACCTTTAATATCCATTTCAAAGACATTATTAATTTTAGTTAAATTTTGATTTAATATTAAAGATTTATAATTTAATTCTTTTAATTTTTTTTTTATAGATACAGTTTCATTAATTGTTAAATCATTATAACGAAATATGTATATATATTTATAAGTTTGTTTTATTTTTTGTAATTGATTTAATTTATATTTTTTAAAATATTTATTTTTCATAAATTATATTTATCTATCTATTTCTCCAAAAACAATATCTTGTGTACCTATAATAGTTACAACATCTGCAATCATATGATTTTTAGCCATAAAATCTAAAGCTTGTAAATGTGCAAAACCAGGTGATCTAATTTTACATCTATAAGGTTTGTTTGTACCATCAGACACTAAAAATACACCATATTCACCTTTAGGAGCTTCAATTACTGTATAAGTTTCACCACTATTTACTGTAATATTTTCTGAATAATATTTAAAATGATGTATTAAAGATTCCATTGAATTTTTCATTTGAATTCTATTTGGATTTGTTATTTTTTTATCATCTAGTTTTATAAGACCTTCTGGAATTTCATTTAAAACTTGTAAAATAATTCTAACAGATTGTCTCATTTCTTCAATACGAATTAAATAACGATCATAACAATCACCATTAGTACCTATAGGTATATCAAAATCTAATTTATCATAAACTTCATAAGGTTGTGTTTTACGTAAATCCCAAGAAATACCTGAACCTCTAAGCATTACACCACTAAAACCCCAATCTAATGCATCTTTAGCACTAATAACACCTATATCTACTAATCTTTGTTTCCAAATACGATTATCTGTTAATAATTCTTCAATTTCATCTAATCGAGTATTAAATTGATTACAAAATATATAAATATCATTTAATAAACCTTTAGGTAAATCTTGATGAACACCACCAGGTCTAAAATAACTTGAGTGCATTCTAGCTCCTGAAACTCTTTCATAAAATTCTAAAAGTTTTTCACGTTCTTCAAAACCCCAAAATAAAGGGGTCATAGCTCCAACATCTAAAGCATGACAAACAACAGCTAAAATATGATTTAAAATACGAGTTATTTCTGAAAATAAAACTCTAATATATTGAGCTCTTAAAGGAATATCACAATTTAATAGTTTTTCAACTGCTAAAACATAAGCATGTTCTTGACACATCATAGATACATAATCTAATCGATCAAAATAGGGTAAAGCTTGTAAATAATTTTTATATTCAATTAATTTTTCAGTACCTCTATGTAAAAGACCTATATGTGGATCTGCTTTTTTAACTATTTCACCATTTAATTCTAAAATAAGTCTTAAAACACCATGAGCAGCTGGATGTTGTGGACCAAAATTTATTGAAAAATTTTTAATTTTTTTTAAAGCCATTTTTTTTTAATTATAATTTTTTATAATATATTTAAAACAAAATTTAAAATAAATTATAAATAAATTAATATTAATTTTATAATATTTTTTATTTATAATTATATAGCATATATAGTAGATAAATATTTTTATAATATTTATTTATTTTTTTTTTATAATTTATGATTTTACAAGAAATTTTTAATAATAATTTTGAAATACTAATTCCAGAATTTTTTTTAACAACTATTTTATTAATTTTATTATTATTTGGAGTATTTTATAAAAATAATCAAAATAATCAAAAAATTTTGATAATTAAAAATTTAAATACTATAATAATATATTTATTATTAATTCTTTTAATATTAACTTCAAATATTTATAATATATCAAATAATGTAATGAATGGTGTTTTAGTTATAAATAATTTTACTCAATTTATTAAAATAATTTTAATAATTTGTACAATTATTTGTTTTTTAATACAACAAAAATATATTATTCAACAAAAAATTAATGCATATGAAATAAATATATTGATGTTAATATCTTTATTAGGTTTAATGGTTTTAATTTCTTCTAACCATTTTATTACTTTATATTTAGCAATTGAATTACAAAGTTTAAGTTTTTATATATTAACTGCATCTCAAAAAAAATCAATATTATCTGTTGAAGGTGCTTTAAAATATTTTATTTTAGGTTCTATTGCTTCAGGTTTTATTTTATTTGGTTCTTCTATTTTATATGTTATTACAGGTTCATTAAATTTTAATAATATTTTTTTATTATTATCTAATGTTAATTATATTGAAAATATTGATTTATTATTAGGTATATTATATGGATTAATTTTTATTGTAATAGGTATATTATTTAAAATAGGAGCAGCTCCTTTTCATTTTTGGTTACCAGATGTTTATGAAGGTGCACCTAATAATATTACAAGTTTTTTTGCTATCGTACCTAAAATTGCTTTTATAGGTATTTTAATACGTTTTTTTTTTGATATTTTTTATCATATTTCTTTTTTTTTTGAAACTTTTTTTTATATAATTGCTTTATTATCTATGTTTATAGGTTCATTAGCAGCATTACAACAAAAAAAAATTAAAAGATTATTAGCTTATAGTTCAATAAGTCATGTAGGTTTTATTCTTATAGGGTTTACTTCAAATATGTTAAATAATATTCCATATATTTTATTATATGTAATAATTTATATTATAATGAGTATAAATTTATGGACTTCTTATTTATCTTTAAATATTAATCATAAACCTGTTAAATATTTAACAGATTTATCTAACATTTTTACAATTAATAAATTAATAGCAATTATAATTATTTTAAATATTTTTTCATTAGCAGGTATACCACCTTTAGCTGGATTTTTTTCTAAATTATTTATATTTTTTTCAGCTATTAAAAATAATTATTTTAGTATAGTATTTTTTGCTGTAATAATTAGTATTATAAGTTCGTTTTATTATTTAAAAATAATAAAAATAATTTATTTTGAAAAAATTGTAAAAAAAATTTTTATCTCTAAAATAAATAAAATACAAAGTATTATTTTATTAATTAATACTCAATTTATTGTACTTTTATTTGTTTTTCCAAATATTTTATTAGTAAATTTAAATAAAATTTATTTATATTTATTAATATAATATTTGTCTGGATAGCTCAGTTGGTTAGAGTAAAAGACTGAAAATCTTTGTGTCGGTGGTTCAAATCCACCTCCAGACAAAAAATTTAATAACTATGTATATTTTAAGAATAACTTTTAAATCAATACAAAAAATAAATAATATTAAAAAAAATTTATTAAAATTAAAAAAAATAAATAAATTTAAAAATATTCAAATAAAAGGAATATTTAAAATAAAAGATAAAAATAAAATTTTTACCTTATTAAAATCACCTCACGTTAATAAAAAATCACGTGAACATTTTATTTATAAAAATTATACTCAAAAAATAGATATAAAATTTTCAAATATTATTGAATTATTTAATTTTATGATAATTGTTAAAAAAATTTTAACCGAAAATTTTATAATAAATTTTAAAATTTTAAAACAAAATAAAAAAAAATGCTTATAGCTTAATGGATAAAGCGTTAGATTGCGGATCTATAAAATGAAAGTTCGAGTCTTTCTAAGCATATTTAGATAATTTTTATTTTTTTTGAAGTATAGCCAAGTGGTAAGGCCTCCGTTTTTGGTGCGGATAATCAAAGGTTCGAATCCTTTTACTTCAAAAGGGCCTATAACTCAGTTGGTTAGAGTATACGCCTGATAAGTGTAAAGTCAGTAGTTCAAGTCTACTTAGGCCCAAAGAATAATTAGCTCAATTGGTAGAGTATTTCGTTTACACCGAAAATGTTAGCGGTTCGAATCCGTTATTATTCAAAATTTTTAAATATTTTAATTTTAATATGTCAACAATTAATCAATTATTTTTACAAAAACAAAAACGTATAAAAAAAACAAAAATAAATAAAAGTCCTGCATTAAAAAAATGTCCTCAAAGAAAAGGTATTTGTTTAAAAGTATATACTAAAACACCTAAAAAACCTAATTCAGCTTTACGTAAAGTAGCTAAAGTTAGATTAACAAGTAAATATACAGTTATTACTTATATCCCTGGTATAGGTCATACATTACAAGAACATTCAATTGTTTTAGTACGTGGGGGTAGAGTACAAGATTTACCTGGAGTAAAATATCATATTGTTCGTGGTAAATATGATTTATTAGGTATTTTAAAAAGAAAAACATCAAGATCAAAATATGGAACTAAATTACGAAGAGTATAGAATAAAAAAAAACTTTATAAATATGTTATTAAGAAAAGGTAAAAAAACTAATTCTGAAAATATATTTAAAAATATTTTAATTAATTTAAAAAAAATTACAAAACAAAAACCTAATTTTATTTTAATAAAATCTATTAAAAATTTATTACCAAAATTAAAAGCTATTAGTATACCTAATAAAAAAAAAAGTAAAAAAAAAAAAAAGGATGTATATTTTTTAATATTTTTAAATAAAAATAAAAAAATTAAAAAATCAATAAGTTGGTAACTTTTAAATTCAAATTAAAAAAAAATTTTTAATAAAATAATTAAAACT
>Ga0123342_1010270_pt1 | contig 10807 bp, 4 predicted proteins | sample Turbeawhitnodule_FD_89960 | JGI IMG/M metagenome (GOLD analysis project Ga0123342, IMG submission 89960) | Root nodule microbial communities of legume samples collected from Mexico - Turtle bean Mexico white nodule | ecosystem: Host-associated > Plants > Roots > Nodule | place: Mexico: Nepantla... | reverse complement strand
TTTCTTGGTTCAAAAAATATATAATCAGATTCAATAATTCTCAGATTAGGGTAATTTTCTTACATTAAGCAACAATTAAGTTCCAAAGTGTTCAATTTTCTCAATCATAAAAACTACACATTGTCACTTATCAAAATGTTCCTTAACTCGCCAGCTACAACATGGTCCGATCAGATTCTAAAATAGATGAAGATTGGAAGAGAAAATTAAGAGAGAAAGGAGAGAGGAGAATATGGAGAGAGAGAGAAAGGAAAGAAAAATGAAAGGCACTGGTGGGAGTTTCGTGGCTCTACTTCTTATCTTTTTACGTTGTTACACATTCAATCCTTTGTTAATTACATGAAAAATTGAACCTGAAGTTTTGGGAAAAGTTTTAGCCTTAACAATTGCAGTGTGGAGGAAATTTGCAAAATTCTTAAAAGGAGTTCATGATTTTGGAGTGACATAAGAACCAAGTGGTGGCTGCATTATCATTTATCATTCCATGGAATAACAAACTCTAATTGGAACACCACTTCAATATATGCGAAGAATATTAAAAAACAAATCTTGTAGACTGATTTTGGTTACTAGTATGAAGATGAGAACTATAAACTAGATAGACATTAATAAAAAAAAAATATTTTTATTCTTTCTCCATAATAATAGTTCTTAATTATTTTGTTAAGATCTTTCTTTCTCCATACCCTTCTTATAGTTATAAGAAATCAATAAAATACTGCTTGAATTGAAGAGAGGAACAAAAATAATTGAAATTTTGAAAATATTTTTATCTGATTTTGTATTAATTCAGCATTTTTTTACCATGAGTGATAATAAGGTTAAAATACTATTATTTTAAAATTGAGGAAGTAGTGTGGTTAGGGTTATGAGATTTATCTTTATTTAAAATTTGAATTGTAAATAAGTTATAGATGACGATTTTGTTATTATTAAAAAAAATTATGACTTTGTTTTCAGCTACTTATTTTATTTTGAGTAAATATAATGTCCGGTTAGATATTTTATAAATTTCAATGGTTATTTTTATATTTTTAATTTATATACTCACTAAAAAAAACAAGCAATTAGCTTTCAAATTTTTGCATGGGTCATTTACGGACGCTACTATCGTCGGCCAAAATGGCGAAAAACCCACGCAACAATGACATTCGATGCAAAACGGACGCACATATGCGTCGACCACAACCCACACATGTTTATATTTTAGGATTTTAAAATTTTTTATTTAAATTTATTTAATGTATAACAAATATTTTAATATTTAATTTTTTATTGTATTTATTTTTAAATTATTTCTTTAATATTATAATAAATTATTTAATTTATCAATTTTTAATATAAATTAGTTAAATTAAATGTTAAATTAATTAAGTGTTTGATTTAAAATTAATTGAGTAAATGAAATTATGTATTTAAATTATTTAAATGTTATATAAAATATTTTATTATTTTAAATTTATTTTATTTATATATTGTCATATATAAATTAAACAATATAGATTATTATTTGTTATATATTTTAAAATAACTTTTTGTAGTATAAATGAAATGAATTATTTTTATTGTATAAATTAAATTTAATTGTTTTGTATAAATTAAAGAATTTTTTTTCATAAATTATATACAGTTTTTTATACACTAAATTTATTTATTTATTGTATAAATTTAAAATAAAATAAATTTAATTTTTGAAAGTTTTAATATAATTTTTATTAAATTATATTTAAGCTACCTATTGAAGAAAATTTTCACGTGCACATTAATATTAATAATAAGTATAATAACCCACATTAATAATAAGTATAATAAAAATCATAAATTTTTTTATATCGATCTACTGCAGTTTGTTTATTTTTTTCACGCTATGTTTGGCAAATTTTTTTCCTTATGCACTAAATATCAAAAACCTCCAATCTTTTATTCTCGGTTTAAAAAGTTTAAATGCAAGGAAGATTTTGATTTAACACGATCTTTGTCACCGAGGGGCTTCTTCTTTCATCTCAAGAAATAAAATAGAAAAGACATTTCAGCCTCCTTAAATTCAAACAATCACATTTAGCAGAAGAGATACAACATTTGGATACAACGAATTTCCAAGGGAAGGTAGCTAAAATCCAATGCCTAAAACTATCGAATGCCTAAAACTATCAACAAATAGCATATGTTCCATCCAAACATCCATGAAAACGTACACAAAAAAAGCTAGAGAAATCCAGTCACCTCTCCCAAGAACTACCCCTCCTGGTTATAATTTAGAGATAAAAGAAACTTTGGCTTTATCCTGCAAAACACCAAAACAAAATCAAATTTTCTGTTCGAAATTTACAATATCTAATCACTCTGTCTCATGCAATAGAAATCAATTAATTATCACTAAAGTTCGTAAATAAGATTTACATTTAATTATATATTTTATCACACGGTTTTCTTATGGTTAAATTTTTTAGATTTAGATGACGAGAATGTGAAATTGTAAATATTTTGACTTTATTTTATTTTGTGAAAAAAGTGGCATTGGAAGGAAGAAGAAAGCATGCACGTGGTGTTGTTTCCATGGAAAAGGAAAGGACAGTTGGAGTTGAATTATGTGGCTACAAGAAGTCATCATACCCCACCTTCACATCTTGCTGCCGACATTCTAAACACTGATTTCGTTAACTTAACAAAATCAAACAATGCTCCTTAAATCTATACCAAACTTAAAACTTTAACAAAAATATATCACTATGTTCTTATGTTTATATTTTTCTGTCCCTAAAATTTGAGTTAGATGATGTGGGCCAGTGTTTTGCTTTTGAAGTAGACCAAATATATTGAAATAACATTGGATTTTTTTTTTAGGAATATGTTCACACTTGAGTCCAAATTGGGGAAGGTATAGAGTCAAATTTAAGATATCCTTAAGAGAAGGGACTGTATCTATTTCTCTTTTGACAATAAGAACATATGTATATTATAAATCACTTTTGTTACTCTTTCAGATGTTAAATTGGTTACTAATATTTTATAGTCAAATTTAGATGCAAAATCTTTTTCAATAATCAAACTATTCAATCATTTATAAAACATACTTGCAAAAATTCATTTTAGTTTTAAAAACATGTTTTTCCAATATGAAAACTATCAATATTTAATTTTTTTTATTAGAAACATAATATTCATTAACTCAAATAAATGGAATATTTAGAGTGTATACTAGTCATATCCAATTTGATATTTTAGTACATATTATTTTAGTCATATTGGGAGTATGTTAAAAATTGATAGTGATATATATTTACAGCTACACAGAAGTTAAAAGATATTTAAAAGAATTAAGAAACATTGACACTATAATTTTTTTATTCAATATATCAATGAAAGGTTTAATATGCATGTTTTATATTGTGGATTATTTTATAGGTCTAGGAAACTTAAAAAGATGGAACTAATAATTATTAAAGAAAGAACATGACAAGGTAAAAATGGATTGATTTAAAAAATATATCAATTAAGTGTTAATTCATGTTATAATGATTTCTATTAAGGTATAATGTTTTAGTGATTAAATTAAAAACTATTTTAAGAACTAAATAAATTTTTAGTTTTTAAATTAGTTTTTATTATTATTAAATGATTTCTAAATTAGTATCTAATTACCAACTAAGATTTTTCTACCAAATTTAGAATCTAAATAATTGGTAATTAAAATCTTGGTTGCTAATTAGATACTAATTTAAAAACTATTTCACATTAATACAAACTAATTTAAAAATTAATTTTTTTTAATTTTAAAATATTTCTAATTTAATTACTATTTAAAAAAAAATGCAGTCATACACTTGTTCACGTGTCAAATTCCATCAATTTTGTAATTTTTCCACCAAACACGATATAAAACAGTGAATGCCAACTCTTTCTTTGGAACCCTTGAACCACCTATAAAATAACACCATAGACCCAATTCAATACCAATTTGAGATGCATGTTCTCTCATTTTTGCTCTTTCTTTCTCAAATCACTCCTACATTTTCAAACATAATTTCATAATTAAGAGAGAGTAAGTTGGTGCATTCAGTAATCAACCACCTGGAAGAAGGGCTCCATTCGGTAATTCCCTCTTCTTTCTCTCATTTTCCAATGGAAATGATTCCTTTGTCTTCCATTATTATTTATCCATGATCCAAGCAAAACTATTTTTCCTTATTTATCTAATTTTGCATTTCATAATACTTGGATACTCACTTACTTGTAAATCAAAGTTATAGTGTTTTGAAGTTGAAAGAATGCTTGAAATGTGAATTGAAATATGTTGTTGTTGAATTTTCTTTGGCACTTTGAATTAGATATGATTTTGTGGGTGGAAGAAATATAATAATAATGGGTAGGCCTAAAGATGAGAAGTACTGGGATGAAGTTTGTGTTGAAGAAGATGGTAGGTTGAAGTGTAAACACTGTGGAGTGAAATTCAGAGGAGGAGTTTCAAGAATTAAAGCACATGTTGATCGAATACAAGGAAAAGGCATTCGTATATGCTCCTCTCTTCCCAACGATATCACTACATCACAAGGTACAACTAGTTTTTACACACCCACTCTTCTTTCTGTATCTTGTTAACGTTATTAATTTTTTACTTAATTAACCCAAGGAATTAAACTTTAAGATTAAGAAGTATAAATCATACAGCAGTATAAAAAAATCTGAAAGAGCAGACAAATGTTAATGTTTTTTTTTAATCATCTCATGTTTTATTGAAGTGGTTGAAAGGGCTGGGGAAACGACTGATACTGTTGGTAGTTCAATTAATCATGAAACAGTTACAGGATCGACATTATTAGGAGGTATGCACTTTGTTACAGATTTGTTGTCTTTATTTTCTTTTATTCGTTCTTGTGCTTGTATAGGTGATGCAAGATAGTTTGATTTCTTTTTTCAATCATCAATTTTAATGTTGTTTGCGTCAAGGGAAGATATGTAACTTACCTTAATTACTAGCTTTATTGTAAAAAAATTCTTGATTTTAGTTGAAATTTAAAAAATGAATAGATTTTATTTTTATCTACATCTCTTGAAGGTGATCTAGAAAGGGTTGATAATGCACTTAACACTGAAAGGAGTACATCATTAGAAGGTATGCATTCTACTTACCATTCTATTGTGTGTTTTTTTTTTTCAAACAAGTATTTTATCATTTTATTTAGGTTATGTAACATGTATAGTTTTTCTGATTGGTCAATTTTATTATTTCACTCAATGAAGATTTTGGTGTTTCAAGTATTTTAATATTTTTTAAATTTCTAACTGTGAATATATATATATTATATATATATATATATATATATATATATTAAATTAACCACGTTTTTTTATGTTGTGAGTTGGAATGGTAAAGCACAACCATTAAAGGTTATTTACTCTCTTTTTTTAAATTATCAGGGCTAACTAAGTTTTTGATTAAATTTTTTATTTTAGTTCCTATAATTTTTTATCATTTCTAAACTTTTGTTTATATCAATAGTAGTATTATTCAGGGGATAGTTTTTGCTTATTTCAAGTCTTTGATGAAGTAATATTAATGAATAAAAATATTTTAAAATGACTAAAATTAATAAGTAAAAAGTAGTTTTTTTTTTTTTTTTAATAATACTTTTTTTCATGTGATGACAGATAATTGTTGTTTCTCAAGGTGTCAGTCTAAGTCAAATGTCAAGTTGTAAAGTGATACTTAACATTAAAAATTTTTTTAAAAAAAATAAGTATAAAGATAAAAACCAAAAAAAATATTGCAGAAAAGCATAAAATTTAATAATTTTAATTAAATAGTTTTGCTCGAAAATATATATATTATTTTGATAAAGTAATATATATTTCAAACATCGATTCAAAATTTGAATAAAAGGAAAAGCCAACAAATAAAATACTGTTTAATTAGATTTTAGATTTTGTACTTTAGGATATATTTGTATTTTTTTTCTTTGTATAAATATATTAAATGATTTAAGTTTGACCAAAACAATGAAACAGATAATGAAGATGGTAATGGTACTTTGACGACTACTTTGCAAAGTAAGTTAGATGTGATTATATCCAATCTGAGAAGTAAAGAAGAGGACATTCACACACAATTACAGTTGTTGGAGTCACGTGGCAAGAAGCGCAGGAGAGAGGTTGATGATTGGTTGTACCGACTGCAGTACATGAAACAATTTGCTATTGATACGAAAAACTCACTGAATCAGTTTGGGTCTTTCTATGTGCAAGAAGAAGACATATATTTGGCTGAAATATCAAAAACACATCCCAAAATACAATGGTTGACTAAAGAAGTGGACGACCATGAGGAAGAGAAGCCTTTGGTGTTGTCAACTGAATTTGTTGGTAGAGAATTTGGAAAAAATGTTAGGAAGATTTGGGAGCTTCTGGAGGATGATAGAGTTTTGATTATTGGCATATACGGAATTGGGGGAGTGGGAAAAACCTTCCTAGCAACTTACATGCAAAGTGAGATAAAAAGAAACAAAACTTTCAAGAATGTCTTGTGGATAACTGTTTCCCATGATTTGACCATTTTCAAATTGCAACAGCACATTGCAGAAATAATAAAGGTAAAACTTTACGGAGATGATGAGAGAAAAAGAGCAATGATTTTGGCATCAGAATTAGAAGAAAGAGAGAAGATAGTAGTTATTTTGGATGATGTTTGGAAATATATTGATCTAGAAAAGGTGGGAATTCCTCTTGGAGTAAAGGGTATTAAATTGATCATCACAAGTCGTTTGAAACATGTGTTTCAACAGATGGATTGCCAACCAATTAATATGATACTTGTGGAACGTTTCTATAAATATCATCCTGATGATCCTGATGAAGCTTGGGAGTTGTTTTTGCTAAAACACGGACACCGGGGGACACCTTCAACATTTCCCCATGAAGTGGAAAATATTGCAAGATGCGTTGTACAGGAATGTGATGGTTTACCACTTGGAATCAGTGTGATTGCTCGAATCATGAAAGGAAAAACGGACATCTATTGGTGGAGACATGTGCTGAATAAACTTGAGACATTGGAAATGGGAGTGGAGATGCAGGAAGAAGTTTTAAGTGTACTAAGACGTAGTTATGATAATTTAACTGAAAAGGACGTGCAAAAATGTTTCTTGTATATTGCTATGCTACCTAATTATTTGGACATAGATGATTTGACTATGAAGCTTGCTGACATGGGATTGTTGAATGGAAAGAGGAATTTGAAGGAAATATTTAATGAGGGGAATGTGATGGTGGATAAACTCATAAACCATTCTTTATTGTCGGTTAATTGTCAGACAGTAACAATGCATGGTTTGATGAGGAAAATGGCATGGAATATCTTGAAGGAGAGTGGCAGTAACATGATTGTAAAAGGATATAGAGATATGGAGAAGATACCTCACATACGGGAATGGACAATTGATTTGGTAGCAGTTTCTCTGGCTAACAACAGTATAAAAGAAATTCCAGAGGGCACATCTCCTAATTGTCCACGCTTGTCCACCTTGCTTTTATTTGACAATTGCATTGAACATATTCCAGAGTGTTTTTTCACACACATGAATGCTCTAACAACACTTGATTTATCACAAAATGAATATTTAACATGTTTGCCTCATTCGCTGTCTAACTTGAGGTCTCTCACTTCTTTAACACTCAATCAATGTTTAGATTTGGAATATATACCTCCACTAGGGGAGCTACAGTCATTGTTAAGATTGCAGATTTCAGATTGTTCCATCCAAGCAGCACCGGAAGGTTTGGAAAATCTAACTAACTTGGAATGGCTAGATCTGTCGATGAATGACAATTTGAAGTTGGTACCAGGAAGTTTTCTCCCTAGTTTGACCAATATTCAATACCTGAATCTCTTGGGTTGTTCAGATATAAAAGTTGAAGATGTAGAGGGGATGACTATGCTTGAATGTTTTTCAGGAACGTTTGAGGATCCGGATAACCTCAACCGTTTTGTGCGAGAAATCCTGGACAGTGGTTATGGACCTCAAACTTATCTTATCCATTATTGGTATGACGAAGTGCAACGGAAGTCTTGTGACCAAGAAAAAACTCTTATCGAATTTGATTCTCGAACTATAAACATTGGAGATTGCGAAGAATTGTCATATGTTCTCCCGAGAGACCTTGCAATATTATCTGTAGAAGACAATCATCAATGGGAATGTTTTTGTGCTCCTCTGTCGTCAAATCTTCCTAAGCATTTGACGAGAATTTCCGTTATTGGATGCACAAACCTAAAGAGCTTATTCTGTTTGTCTTGTTCCTTATGCGCTAGTATCGAAAGCCTTCAATATTTGGATCTTTGTGCTTTGACAAGTTTAACTGCGATCTGCAAGGAAGATATTGCGAATTTAATGCCACCTCAGTCCCCGGTAGGCATCTTTTCTGATCTCAAACACTTTGATATCAGCCATTGTCATGGAATAAAGACGTTGCTGACACCAATCTTAGTGCCACTACTTCAAAACCTGGAGTTTCTATCTGTATCATACTGCGATTCAATGGAACAGATATTTGCAGAGAGTTATGATGATGGTATCAAAATTACACTCCCTGAGTTAACCAATTTGAGTGTAAGATATTTACCAAAATTAAAGATGGTGTGCAAGGGGATTTTAGTCTGTAAATCTGGGTTTAAATTGGACATCACTGATTGTCCCAATTCATGTCAACCCAGAATAGAATACGTTGCTTTATGATTCATTGTGTTGATGCAGATTATGATAAAATCATAATTTACTTTTCGAAAATGTATAATGGATTTTATTGGCACCAGTCCTTCACAGGTTTGTGGAAGAATATACATCTGGGTATAGCAATTCCAGTTTAAAGAATGTTGCCTTTACAAAAGATATTAATGATTTGAAACTAAGAAAACAATATTAGTATAGATTATTTAAAATTGTTATGCAGCATTTTGAAACAATTGCCATTTCACAAAACTCAGCGTCTCCGTCATAATAGCAGAAGTAATACTATAGCTCAATTAATTAATAAAAAGAAAACAATTATCAAAACATTGACTCATTCTCACGTTAATCTTCTCATTTTATAGGTTGTCTTGTTCATTACATTGTTCAAAGCATTAGGTGCAAGCAACTGATGAGGAAACATACAACTGAAAATTTCTAAACCCAAAAGCTTATATTTGATTTTGTATACGAGATTTAGATTAGTTTAACAATATATTTACATCGAACAAAATGATAAAAGTCTGGTTATTTTTATATTTTTAATTTATATACTTTTTTATGCAAGTTTTTCAAATTCTATGTTTTATCTAAGCGTGTGAAAAAAATCCAATTAAAATAAATTACTCTATTTCTAAACTGTTCCCATCCATTTCAAAATCCATTTGTTTAAATCTGATTTTGATTTTGATCCACATTTTAAAACTTTTTCACATCAGAGTTCCATTTTATTTATACAGATTTTAGAAAATGGATAATCCAAATATCTAATCAATATTCATTGCATGGTCACTATGTGAAATGTACTACAAGATTTCAGTTGCTCAAGCTCAAAGCTTAGTTATTTCAAATCATTATAACGTGAACACTTGTGACACGGATAAATTTTAACAATTTTTTTTATTTTGCAAAAATGTAGAGAAAAAAAAAATATATGAAATAAAAATATTAAATTTTTGTTTTTCATTCAAGAGGGTATTCATTTTAGAATTTTGAAAAATAAATTTTTTCTACTGAATTGACATCAGGGAAAAATAATCCCTTTTATACAATTTATTTTAATATTTTACAAATTAAATCATTTTTATAACAAAAAAATAAAAAAATGGATAATTTTTTACCTTAATAAAAATAACGGAGTAATTTTTTATTAAGTTTTTTTATCAAAATTAAAATATGTATAATACGAAAATTTTAAATTAAACATATTAAAATTATTTAATTTATATTTTATCTGAATAGATATAATAGAAAATAAAATCAGGATAAAAAATTTCTCCTAAAATCAAACTTACTTATTTAAATATATATTAAATAAATAATAAATGACTTATAAAAGAAAAAAAAAAGAATTTACCTAGTGAATAGAATATAGTTAAAAAAAGAATCGATTAAGATTGGCGTAAATATAAAAATGTTAAGCTACTATAAAATATTAAAATTAATAACTAATTAAAAATATAAGCTTAACATTAAAAAAATTAATAACTAATCTTTATCATAAAAAAATTAAATTATATTACACTAATAATTTTTTTATATTATATAAATTTATAAAAAATATGGATTTGGATTTTAGATTCAATCCAAATATTTGGATTTGGATTTTAAATTTAATTCAAATATTTGGATTTGGATTGAATTTTTGAAAACCCAATCCATGAACACCTTAGTTTTACCTAACGATTGTGAATACCATTAATGGTTCAGTTAACCGTCAATAGATTACTAATACTAGTGATTAGTTTCATGAATATTCAGTATTTAATAGTATCAGAATGGCCTCACTGCTGCTATTGTATCAACATCTGCATCAAATATTATATCAACAATGATCAATGGGAATGCTTATCTGCTACCCTGTCATGGAATGGCCCTCCTTCTCTGGTGAAGATTGACACTAGCTAGTAATTGCAAAAAACTGAAGAGCTTGCTATGTTTGTCAAATTCTTGTTCATCTCTAGAAATTTTGTATCAACGAATGGCATAAAATAGAAAAGACATTTCACCCTCCTTAAATTCAAACAATCACATTTAGCAGAAGAGATACAACATTTGGATACAATCAATTTCCAAGGGGAGGTAGC
>Ga0123342_1010269_pt1 | contig 10809 bp, 3 predicted proteins | sample Turbeawhitnodule_FD_89960 | JGI IMG/M metagenome (GOLD analysis project Ga0123342, IMG submission 89960) | Root nodule microbial communities of legume samples collected from Mexico - Turtle bean Mexico white nodule | ecosystem: Host-associated > Plants > Roots > Nodule | place: Mexico: Nepantla... | reverse complement strand
TCTATTCTAAGTTATGGCTAAAAGTCTTGGTGGATTTGACACCCATTTTAATTAATTTAACATTTTTTCTGGACATTGATTCATGTATTGTGTTGTTAGGTATTGTGATGCAATGATGATGATAAAAGGTGGTGAGCTTGCAGGTTGTAGGTGAGTCCAGTTTGGTCTTACATAATTTGTGATTTAGATTTTCATTAAGACAACTGAAACATCTATAATATCATTTGCTACAATGTTTTAATGTATTCATCTTTTAATGAGTAACACTATTTTCGGTCTTCTTTCAGACCTGACATAACAAAAGGCATGCAAATGTACCAAAGCATTGTTGTTCGAGATGCATTTTCTGCTTCCAACTGTGATGCACCAAACAATTCCTCAAGACAAAACAAAGAAAGCTTCTATGATAGAGTAAAAAAAGAGAATATCATTTACACAAGGTTAATCATACTCTCACTTGCATCTTTGTTTCCAACTAAACAAAATGTTAGAATTTGTTATTATACTCTCACTTGAAACTTACATACTTTGTTTCCAATTGTTGGAATTTTTGGAAGGAAGGCATCTTCAAATTAGGTGAAGCAATTGGCTTGGTGCAAAGTGGTTGAAATTCTCTTAACAAGTATGTTGGGTAGTACCTAGCCTAACACATGTGAAAATATGTAGTTTTGGTACTCTGATGTAGGCAGAAAGTCGTGTGGTGCTGGAGAAAAAAGATTCTATGCATTTGTGACAAATGTTGAATCAAGCTAAAGTAGTTTAGGTTTGTTTATGTTTTTGTTGTTATGTAACGTTTCTCATTTCCTAGATTATAAGCTTGGTTTCTGATTCTTCTTGGCACTTGTATAAGGGTTAAAATATTCTTATAGTATCCCTTTTTAATATTGATTGTACTTCATGCTTTAGCTTGCTGTAATAAGGATATATAACAATGCACCCAAAACCTTGATATTTACATATCTATGTTCAAAAATTTGATCAAAGTTTACGTATTGACCCCTTTCTATATATCAGATTAAAGTTTAAAGTTTAATTATTCAATTTACAAAATTTCAGTGATGGTTATTTCTTATATGAACCTAAATCATATCCATAACATTATTATTAATAAATAAATGTTATGTTACGAACAAAAGACATGCATGTAACCAATAAATCAGCATATAATCAGATGGCACATAAATGTAGCATAATTAAGTGCAATATGAGTGACAAACAATGGTTCAAGTTATATACATTTGTATGTTACCATTCACTTCATGCTAAAATCTGTTATAGACTACAATAAACATAAACAAGCTAGATTGATGAATGACATTGCTGATATAATTTCTTTTTATTTTTCAACCAAATGAGTATTTAATGAATATCTGAACTCTTAAAAAAAACTCGTGTCTACTGAAAAGGTGCTATACAGCATACAACAGTCTCTATATATATCTTAACCAACATAGAATAAAGCACACTGGTTTTCCCCAAAAAGCATATGCAATAGAAACCAGAAAGAGCTACACCATACACGTTCTAGTGTTTTACCATTTGTTCCATCTTGTGTGAGAACAGTTTTTCACAGTTTTTCTTCCTCTCAAAAAGCCTTTCTTTGTTTCGGGTGCTGATTTCTTTGCTACATCACTATTGCAAATGGAATCATTTACTTCGTGTCTGGTAAGTACATTTTTAGCTATTCTTTGTAATTTTATTAATGTATGTTTATTATAAAAAGAATGTGTGCATGAGTGAAATCTTATCTTGCACAACTGACTGGAAATCAACATTGCAGCATGGTTAATCATTGTTTGGTTTTAGTCTGATATAAATCTTGAAGAGTGTTAAAAGTTTTATTTTCCAATGAAAATGCCTTGTAGTCTTACTTGATTCAAAGGAAAGCTTCATTTCAATTCAAATGACATCTTCATTCATATATTAATTTTGTTAATGAATGTTTATTGCACACGATACAACACCAGTCTTCAATTTTTTCTTAAGTTTTGATGGAAATAATATATGATCTGATAAATATTAATGAATAAAGAAATTAAGATGGAAGTATTAATGTAACATTGGGATGATGAAGTAGGTTATTAGGCCAAAACAATAAGTGTTTCTTGGGAACTACACACGCTAATACTACATAACAAAACCCTTTCTTGGAAAATCTCCCTCCACCACCACACAGAACACCAAGTACAAGAACTGGAACATTATCAAAATTTTCTCATTAAATTCTCATACAGATTATATATAATCTGATATATTAATAAAGAAATTAAGATGAATGCATTAATGTAGCATAGAGATGCTCAATTAGTTATTAGCCCAAAACTGGTGAAACTCATCCATTTGCAGTGATGCATAGAGATGCTCATCATTTTGCAGTGATGCATGGAGTTTGATTGGTCCAACGTTGAAGCTGTCTGTGAAACATGCAGAGGTAAGATTCAAATTGATGATCAACTTTCAAAAATGTTTCAGATTGAACAGCCCATGCATGGAAGCTATCATCGCTTGATTCCTTATACACTGTCAGATCAAATACATGCATTGGTTTTCATTAAATCACATCAAACTTTCATCCATATTTTATAAATAATCACTTTATAGAGAAAAACAGTTCATCATGATGATAATATTTTGCTTGGAAATAATAACTTTTTGTTATGATAGCATTTATTTTTTCTTAAATTGAATTTTCAAGTCTTTTGCCTAAGATCAAGAAGTTAGCAAGTAAACGTTAATTCATATATTGCATTGTTTTCCTCTATGAAAAGTGATTATTTAGTGCAAAATATAGATTCTTACGAATAAGCTAAGATAATCTGGCAAAGACTATTTCTTGGTGAGTCCAAATATGAAGAAAACAAAACTTTAATATTAATGCATGCAAAATAAAGATAAAGCCAAGCCAATGAAATACTGAACTGCTAAAATAGCAGGGTGCAGTAAAAGGCAGCTGTAATTTGCAGTATGTTTCTGCCACCAACCCTAACCATGCAGACTATGGCTCCCATGCATGGCTGTCACATGTATTGTTTGGATTAAAGTTTGATGTGGTTTAATGAAAACCACTGCATGTGTTTGATCTGGCATAGTATAAGGAATCCACCGATGATGCTGTTTCAATCTGAAACAATGCAGACTATGGCTTCCACAATTTTGAAAGTTGATGATGAATTTGAATCTTAGGTCTCTGCATGTTTGACATATGTAGCTTATTGAGTTGCAGCAGTGTTGGATTAATAACCTAGTTCAGCATCTCTATGCTACATTAATGCTTCCACTTCTTCTACTTCCTCTTCTGTGTGGTGGCAGATTTTCCAAGGCACCCTTTTGGTATGAAGTATTTGGCTGTGTATAGTTCCCAAGAAAATGCTACATTAATCTGCACTTATTGTTTTGTAGCAATCTTGACCTAATAACCTACTTCACTATCTCAATGCTACATTAATGTTTCCATTTTAATTTCTTTATTAATTATATGTATATCAGATAATGTATTATTTCCATGAAAGTTTAAGTAAAAACTGAAGAGCTGTTATTGTATATATAGTGTGTAATAAACACAGAAGAAAGGTGTTTGGTATTTCTTTATAGTGTTGATTCATTAATAAAATTATTTAGAAGTCCACAATATATGAATCTGAGATGTATTTTTTTTTTAATTTTTGGACTGAAATTAATAATAATTTAAATATTTATTTATTATACCCTTAACTTAACATATACTTATACTTCTAACAAACATCACATACACTATAATACACAATTCACACAACAAACTAAAACACAATACAATGTCTCACTATATTTATATATCCATTATTAAACACTTATAAATATTAATAATTGTTTTTCAGTATATTTATGTTTCTCCAAATTGAAAACAGAATTCTTCATACCTAAATTATTCAACAATTTTTTTCAAATTGCTCTTCAAAAACAATAATATAACCTTTTAACTCCAACCATTATAAGTAAGTTCGTCTCTACGAAGTAAATTCACTCATTTGCGTATAAGTTAATTTAAAATTGAAGTCAAAATTAACTTTGTTTTAATTTTCCTTGAAATCCTCCCTCCACATTTTTTTATTTTTAGCAATACCTTGCTGATAAAAAAAAACCCTTTAATGAACCAAAATTAAACCATAACTATTATACGTTCCTTAAATACAAAATTCATTAAATTAATCATAAATTAAATTTAATTATCTCTTTTAATTTAATTCACACAATTATTCAGTTATATATCTAATCACTAATTACTCTTGCTAGGAACTTCTTAGGTTTTTTTCATAACTGTCAGACTGAAAGATGCATGTATCTTAGCTCAGCATGAAAAATTCACCCATAATTTCTCTTACAAGAAAACATTGAAATGTGTAACATTCATCCAATGAATTTAATAACTATAAAACTTGATAGTGAGATGAAGTTAACGTCAACACAAACACTAAAATTACTAATTCTCTTCGAAAGCATTTCCTTCCTTTTACAGCAGTAAACCAGAAAACCCAGTAAACAGCAGCTGCTACTATGTTGCAGTGTTCTTGTCTCTGTAACCTAATTCAGCATCTCAATGCTAAATCAATGTTAACTTCATCTCACTAAAGTTATTAAATTCATTGGATCAGTGTCACACATTTCAATGGTTTCTTGTAAAAGGTGAATTTTTCATGCTGGGATAAGATACACGCATGCACCTTTCAATCTGACAATCAAATTTGGCAGTTATGAAGAAAACCTAAGAAGTTCCAACGCAGGCATGGTGGTGAATTTGAATCTGACTATGCATTTTTTTTTATCAAGAACTGACAAATGAAATAAAAGGAAACACTTCAAGGGTGTCCCAACCCTGATACAAAGAAAGTTTACAAAATAATAAACATAAAGATTTAAGTTCCTTTGACTCTTGTTTTATCGTGACAAGAAATAGTCTAAAACTAAAGAGATCATCTACATAACAGATGACTACAGACATTCCCAAAAAATAAAAACACACTCAAACAAACTATGTTTAACACTCTGCTACTAAATCTGAAAACAAGAGTACCTAAGTTCTAAAAAGAAAATAAAAAAACACTTTAACTATAGCAAAACCAACATCAAAATAACACCAAACCAGAACCAAAATTGTGGCATAAAATCAGCATTTATACAACATAAAACCAGCATTTATACAACATAAAACCAGCAAAAAATCAATACCAAAACTGCAGCAGAAAACCAGTATTTATATAAAACCAGCAAAACCAGCATCAAAACTGGAACAGAAAACCAGCATCTATATAGAAAAAAAAAACAGCATATCTAACTATGCATGTCCGCCACTTGTACACACATTCAACGTTGTACCAATCAAAATTCAGAAATCATTTATTTTCATTTGCATCCACCAAGCTTAGATATGAGACATATTTTAAGAAAGTTTACCGTTTCTTTTACACCACACGTTACTTTTCTCTGTTCTCTGTCTTGGACAATGATGTTTCAAAGGTGAAAATCTGATTTTGCTAACCATATATATTAATTGTTTATCTGTATTTTCATTTATCAATAAAGAACATATTGAAATTTTGTATTTATATAATAAGATGTGAAAACCTAATTATTAAAGAGATTAGTGGGAGAGTACATATTTCCTTAACCTCATACTATTCTATATATTTTCAAAACAACAACTGTGGGACCATTCAATTGAAAGGAATAACATTCTGTAATGATAAATTATACAAGTACTCATGAGACGTTTAATTTAATTGCAAGAGTCTAATAAGTTGCAATCTTTATTCATCAATATTAATAATTTAATTAACAATAATCAATAAACCAGTCGCATATTAAATTTCAACGTTATTATTTTTATTATTATATTTGTAATATATTTGTTGTATTAATATTATTATGATTAATAATATTATTAATTAAATCTCTTTCTCTCTCTTTAGGAATTAGGGTAATAAAAGATGTGTTACTACATTTAGGCTAACTTTCACAACTATGAGAGTCATGTAGCATTGTCTTCCTATCTCTTTTGAGAGTATTTGAGTTACTCCTTGATAAATTTAAGTTAAAGTCATCTAGTTCGAAACTCATGTTATCACTACAAGAGAAACATGATTATTCGTCGATCAAAATGGAACACAAATGTAAGAAAATCGATAAAAACATATTGGCTGTGCGTTGGCCAAGAAAAGGACGAGAAAATGGTGAAAACAAAGTTAATTTGTGTCGACCAATGAGAGTGACGCAAATTGGGTGACGAAGTTGACGTGAGACAAACACAAATATCATCGACTTGACTGATATAAAAAGAAACAAAATATCGTCAGCCAAGATACAAAAGTATCAAATATGACCGACGCAAAGAAAAAGAAAAAAATTATACAGAATTCGCGCCCGACTCAAAATTGGAAAAAAAATAAAAGTCAGCTTGAGCCCATTACGTTACCCATGAATTTTGTTCTATGCAGCTCTTATTTATTTTATACACCCACCAACTTGAACCATTCTGTTGCTCATGGGTTTTGCTCTATGCAGCTCCTATTCATTTTATACACCTATCAACTTGGGCCCATTCAGCACCATATTTTGTCAAGCTAAACTATATTTTGTCAGCACCATATATTGTCAAGCTAAACTATATTTTGTCAGCACCATATTTTGTCAACTTGGGCCCATGCAGCCCCTATTTATTTTATACACCCATCAACTTGGGCCCATGATTTTTCCTATTTGCACCACCCTAGATACACCACAAAATATGTATTCAGAAGCTAATTCATAAGCTTAATTCTTCAAATCAAACTTCACTCTCACATAACTCACATAAATTCCCACAAAATATCCTAAACCAAATCAAACCAAACCATAAAATAAAACAATCATAAACAACAAAATTTCCTAAAACATACACAAACAATCATAAAACAGAAATATTCATAAAGAAAAACAAACTGAATCCAACAGCTAAAAATGAAACAACTCAGAATAACACTTTGTAATTTTAAAAATTTACCTTTGGGTAGCAATTAAAAAGGAAGAAAGAGTTGGAGCTGGAATGATGGAAGTAGATGTGATGGAGCTTGCTGAAATGAATGAAAAAATCAATAAAAAATAGCTTCAAAAACTGATCCGGTCGGTCATCGGTAGTCGGTGACATCAGCAAAAGATAGCCACGTGGACCGTTCTTAGTGGAACACGTGGGTCAGGGAAGCAGATGAGTCATTGAGTAAGTCGCCCAGGGTGGTGATCGGTGATCAGGGGGCGGTGGTCAGAGAGGATGCGCGATCACCGCCTAGATAAGCGCCTGGAAGCAGAAGGCGTGACACTAGGGGGCACCGATCGGTCGTCTGGTGTAAGCGATGGTCATCAGATTTTCGTGTTGCACGCATTTAAGCTGGAAACGAAGGACGTTTCCCAGCGAGAGTGTTGCATACGAGCCTTGTGTGGCAGAGTATTAGAGAAAGGAGAAGTTATGTACTTTGTGGTGTCGTACACGAGAGTGGCCAAAGAGAGCTAGTAGCCAGTCGGTGATTGGTGCTCTCTTAACCCATAACGTGCATGGTGCAAAGCAGAGGTGATCGTTCACGCAGTAGGTGATGCTTGGTGCGTGCGCTTAGCCAAGCCACACTTGGTACTCACGGCTGAGGTTGCACGAGACACCTAGTGAAAGAAACGCGCTAAGTTACTTCATACACGAATAACTTAGGCGCGCAACAGAGTATATAAAGGCATTCCGCGCTCATACAAAGGGAGGTAAGATTCATTCTTGCAAGTTACTAGTTTGCACAGAGAGAGAGAGAGAGAATCACAGAGTGCACACGAATCTCGCTGAGATTCTTAGTTCTTAGTTCTTTGGTGGTTTTGCGAGGCTGATTTGAGCGTCGGAGTGCAATCGGCCGCTAGAGGCGCCGTTTGGTGTGTTTCACAGGTTTGCTTGGAGTTCTTGTGGAGTGCTTGGAGCGTTCTTGCGGAAGACAGAGTTTGACGTGGCGAATCCTTCGACGTTCGAGTCCCCTGCGAGATCACAAAAAGAGATTCAACAGAGAAAAGGAAGAGAAGGGAGAGAAGACCACGTCACTTATAGCCATGTCAATTTTTTAAAACTAATATTCTCATTTAATTAATTACTTAAAAATAAAATTTATTACAATCAAAATATTTAGCAAATTTGGAGTAATTTTGTTACAATTTATTAAATTTATTTAAATTTTTAATCTATAGCCTACATTAATTAAATATATTCTTAAATCATTATTTATTAAATTGTATAAGTAACCTTATATATATATATATATATATATATATATATATATATATTAAAAATGGCATATGTTATATCTTAATATTTGACAGTGAGTATTTATTGTGAAATATATATAACTTCACAATTTAAAACTCACATTATAAATATTATTTTTTTTAGTTTGTTTTAACTTTTGAAATTTTAAAATCTAGATGAAGAGATAACATTAATTACAGCAACTCTTATAAATATTATAATACTTTAATCAATATTTAAATCTTTAATAAAACTTACTTTATGTTATTATATTTCTTTATATATTTTGTTGACAAAATCTTTGTTTAATTAGTGAGTGTATACTAAAGTTATGGAAGTGTGGGACAACTTTGACTCATTATATTTTTTTTCGTGTTAATCAATAAATTGATTTTTCTTGCACGCAAATTTCAATATATGTAATATTTTTATTAATATTAAATTGAATTGAATTGAATCATTGTGAGTGTTTTTTTTATTGGTAAGAAAAAAAAAATAAATATGGGTCATTTCAATGGTGGTTTAACCCCTTATACATATTAAACACTTAACAATCAGCTCAACAAAACAAAAATACATATTCTCTCAGCAAAATAAACACATGATCAAGGTAAAACAAATAACTTGTTTTTACTAAAAAAAGATACATGCCAAGGGGTCTAAACACCAATCTAAAAAGAAAAAATAGGCTGAAGGAACTTTGGAGTAACCCAATACCAAGTCCTTCAATTGAGTCAATGAAAAGATTTTAGAATGATCGACCACTTCTCCCTTAAAAATGTGCTTATTTCGATGTCGTCAACTCTCATTTACCAAAGTAATCCATACATTTTCAAAACCTAAATTAACAGATGTAGGAGCACCAATAAACTTAAAGTGCAAGAAATGTAAGACTGAAGCAATATGATCAACCGATTTCAGTCATAACCAAGCATAGTAAAGATTCCAGACAAGCCAAACAATTTTGCATTCAAAGAATAGATGACTCGTTGTCTCCTCTTTCACCCCGCAAAGGCCACACAAAATGCTATCAACCACGACCCCACGTTTTGCCAAATTGACCGTGGTAACAATATTGTTTTCCAAAACCCTCAAAGTAGTGACATGAGTTGAGGACAAAACCTTAATCTTCCAAAAAGAACTATACAAACTCAAATGATCCCCATCAACCTTGCCCCTTAAAAAACCATAGTTGAATTAACTGAATACTCAATGCAATCGTCATCCTTCCACACCCATTTATCTTCATTTTCAAGAGATAGACTCGAAACATGCACTACCTCAAGATGCTGATTAACCTGGTCATTTTCTCAATCGAAAAATCTCATTCTCCAAGAAAATATCCATGCCCATACGCTATTAACCCAATCTCCACAACAAAAAAATTTAGCATTCTTGGTTTCTGACAGTGAGGAATCTATTTTTCAAAGTGTCAGAGCCTAACCAATTATCATCCCACAAAAAGATATCTTTCCCGTTATCGACAATCCACCTTAAGTGGTCTTCGAAAGACCTTCCCCAAACCTCCATCTTCCAAATCTCCTTTAGATCTCTCCACCAGAGAGAAACAAAGTTACATAGCCTCTGGTCTTTTAAACTTCTCCAACCACCATATTTAGACTATAGAATTTCCTTCTTGGATTTAAAATCCATATTCATTTTAACTAGATCAAATTTAAATGGATCTTTTTTAAATCCATTTCAAGTGCATTAAATCTAGATTCAATCCATTTTCTTAATTAGATTAAATCCACTTTGTCAATTACATTAAATCCATTTTGATATGGACACATACTAACTTGACTCAAACTGGGCCTAAGCCGACTCAAACTGAACGCGGACCAACTCAGTTCGACATCAACCCGGGCACGGACGACTCGACATTAGCCCGAGCCCGGACGACTCGACATTAGCCCGAGCCCGGACGACTCGACATTAGCCCGAGCCCGGACGACTCGACATCGGCCCAGGCCCGGACGACTCGATCTCGGCCCGAGCCCGGACGACTCGACATCGACCCGGGCCTAGACGACTCAACAATGGCCCGGGCCTGGATGATTCGACATCAGCCCGTGTCCGTTCGACTCAACATCGACCCGGGCCCGCTCGACTCGACATTAGCCAGGGCCTAGTCGACTCAACATCGACCCAGTCCCGCTCCACTCGACATCGGCTCGAGCCCGAACGACTCGACATCGGCCCAAACACGAACGACTCGACATCAATTCAGGCCCGGACAACTTGACATCGGCCCGGGCCCAAATGACTCGACATCGGTCCAGGTTTGGACGACTCAACAATGGCATGGGCCCGGACCACTCAACATTGGCTTGGGCCCGCTCGGCTTGACATCGGCCCGGGCACGCTTGGCTCAACATTGGCCTCGACATTAGCTCGGGCCCGGACGACTCGACATCGGCCTGGGCCCGGACGACTCGACATCGACCTGGGCCCATACGACTCAACAATGGCCCAGGCCTGGATGATTCGACATCAGCCCGTGTCCGTTCGACTCAACATCGACCCGGGTC
>Ga0123342_1010267_pt1 | contig 10810 bp, 1 predicted proteins | sample Turbeawhitnodule_FD_89960 | JGI IMG/M metagenome (GOLD analysis project Ga0123342, IMG submission 89960) | Root nodule microbial communities of legume samples collected from Mexico - Turtle bean Mexico white nodule | ecosystem: Host-associated > Plants > Roots > Nodule | place: Mexico: Nepantla... | reverse complement strand
TCGTGTCCCTTTTTCTTGCAATAACGACAATATTTGGAGTTCTTGCCTCTAGATTTTGACCTAGATTTATGTTTATTGTTCCTACCTTTCTCTTGGTTTCTCCCTCTAACTACTAATCCTTCATCAAATTTCTCAATATCGAATTTCGACATTGTTGAACAATAGATCCTTGTTGAATTATTGAAAAAGCTCTGATGCCAATTTGTAGGGATATCGTGTGCGGAAGCGTGATAATTTCAACCAAAGATTATGAGAAATTAAAGTAACAAAGAAAGTGAGAATGATACCAGAAATTTTTAGGTGGAAAACCCCTTTAAATAGAGGTAAAAAAACCACCGGCGAGAGAGCCAAAACTTCCACTATAATGGTACTGGGAGTACAATGAATTCCTCTCAGGCTAATAGATAAATAGCCTAAACAAAAATTCTCTCTATATGGGTTAAACACTTACACCTAGGAGAAGAAATAGAGTATAGGAAAAGAGAGAGGAAGCAAATGTATGTTGTTGTTTGTTGTGTGTTACATTGCTTGAAGGAAGCCGCTATATATAGTGATTCTAGGAGACAACAATAATAAAGACAATTAATGGTAATTAATCTCTCTTTAATAACAATTAATTGTCAATGGTAAGTAACCTTCCATTTATGCCAAGATAACGGTAAATGTGAGTCATAACCCACAGTTTGAAAGTTAAATATTGTTTCTGATGTTGGAAAAGTTCTTGAATGGTATGAATTTTTAAATGTAAATTGTATGAAATTGATGTCATACATTTGGTGAGTTGTTGTGTGATGACATTAAGTATGAAAAACTTATGTTTAATAGAGATCCTCTAGCTTCACTCATGATCTATGTCATATAGACTAAGATATCAGGTGGTGAGAAGCTGAAAGGGAGTTCATACACACCGAGTTCCGCTGTAAACACTCGGTATTGGATGTTTGAACTTACTCTGATCCTTTCTATTGGATTCGTTGGTAATGTTTGGATCAGGTGTTAGTCTCTGGTAGAGGCATACTTAATGAGTCTTCCGGAAGACGATGAATTCATGTGTAGTCAGTGGGATTGAAATGAAATCTAATGTCTGTGATTGAAAATAGATCCATGTGTGGTCTATATGAATGATGAAATTGGTATTGAAATTTTATATGACAACATTTAAAGAAATGTTTGTAAATGGCTGATTTGATTGGTTCTTTTTGCACAAATTAGATTTGTTATGAAATTTCTTTTCATTAGCTTACCCTTGTTTTTTTTTGTTGTGTTTAAACTGCGATGATTGTATTACGTACACGAAAAAATGATTATACAAGTGTCGGAGGGTCTGAAAAGCTTTAGGGTGTTGTTTTAAAACTTATATTGTAAAGATTTGTATTTCTATAAGGTTTAATCATGTATTAGAAATATTTTAAAAACCTCTAAAAGCCTGTATAGAAATATGTAGAGCTTATACTGAAATAGTTAAATGTATTTTTGGGGTGTTACATAGTATAATATTTTTATTTTTTAAATATAATTTTTATTTTATAAAATAATTTTTTAATAGATATATAAGTGAATTTAATTTAAACTCATCTAAATTGTGCATTAAAGATGAAAATGATTGACTAAATTTTTGACCTTAACTTACCTTGTTTTCGAGCTTATATATCTAATCAAACCTATTTTTAAAGCTCACTTATAAAACTTGTGAATAAGTTTGAATTAGTTTTGTAATATGTTTGCTTTTGGTATAAAAACTTTTGTCGTTATAATAAAAAAACATAGACATTTGTGGAAAGAGAATAAACTCTGAAGTCTCCATGACTTAAATTGGATAGGACTTTGTCAAGGTGTGCATGGTCAACTTCCTGTAATCAAACTTAATTGATTAGGTCCTTTTACTTCTCACCACTAATAAATAAATTAAAGGTCAACAATATTACTCAGTTCAAAAAAAAAAACATTATCTTTATAGTTTTTTTTTCACATACATTAATGATAATAATAAACAATATATATATATATATATATTATTTAAAATATTTAAAAAAAAAATTCCCACTAATCAAGAAATATACTTTACTTTTATCTCTTGATGTAATATATTTTATAATAAACTAAAATAAAATAAATAATACTTAAAATGAGGGAATATTGATTAATTTTAATTTTTTAAAGATTAAAATTGCAAGCAGTATAGTATGGATGGGGTAAAAAGGCAACTTAGTAGTCACTTACAATGATAGTTTATCTGTAGTATCTTTTCAATTTTTTTATTTTAATTTAAAATTTATACATACAACAACATATATAAATAATTTATCACGATTTTTTATATTTTTCATAATTATTCATTTTTATCATAGTTACTGTTATATTAAATAAAAAAAATTATATCATCTTAAAAGAATAATATAATTAAAATATTTTTAATTTATAAAATGGTAACTTTTTTTTAATAAATGTGACATAAAAAATAGTAAATATTTATTATAAAGACACTTGAGATTTTGTATATAATTATTTTTGATAATGTAAAATATGTACTTAGACGTGTATTATTATTTCTATACATTATTGAGCAGCATACATGCGTTGAGTCATCTTAATAAATTACATGAATTTGGAATATTTACTTGAAATTTGAATATTTATGTTTTTTAATATTTTTTAAAATTTAATCAATAATTTTTTAATCAATTAAGGAATCATACACTACAACAAAAAATCATGAAATATAAACCTTAGAGACAAAAAATAATTAGTTGCTATAATGACTAAATTAGAAATCATTTTAAAGACTAAATTTTTTTTTGGTTTCTATATTAGTTTCTATTATTGTTAAATGGTTTTTAAATTGGTATTTAATTAACAACCAATATTTTTTGCTACCAAATTTAGAATCTAAATAATTGGTAGTTAAAATCTTGGTTGCTAATTTTTAAATTGATATCTAATTAACTACCAACTTTAAAATCTAAATAATTGGTAGTCAAAACCTTGGTAATTAATAATCTTTTCTTTTCGAACAAAAATATAGACAATTTTAATAATTAAGGAACTTTGTCTTTTTATACCATCTTTTAATAGAGTATGCTTACATTATACATCCTAAGTTTGTGTGAAGTTAGATCTAGATAATGAGTCTTGTATTTTATATTCACTGACTGTAAAATTTTGTAAAAATAATTTTATTGTTGTATAGTTTGAAAAAATTCTGTATACCTATTAAAGATGTGTACTTGTCCATAACATAGAAAGCTTTTGTGTACTCTTATAAGATAAAAATGTTAGAGAGAATATTTATAAATATTTATTTGTTTAGTAGAATCTTTACAAGTTGTTTTTTAAATTTAAAAATAACTTAACTTTTGAGTGAATCAATATAAGACTTCCTTCTTGTCTTTTTCTTCTTCTATTTGCTTATTAATTCTCTTAGTCATTTTGTTAAATCATTTTAAGCTTTATTCAAACCATTTTTTTAGAGCTAACATTTACTTTCATATTTTTTTTTACTAAGGTGGTCAAAGTATAATTTTCATGTGTTGTATTTCTTCTTTTCTCTACTCTAATGTATTAGATTTGGATTAAAAATATCCTTTTATTGATATAAAAGATTAAATAACAATATCCAAACATCTCTTAAATATAAAATTTCTTTTTTCTATAAAAGACTTCTCAATTCAAAGAATGTTTATCTACTTACAAAAATATTTGAAAGTTCAGTCATCTCTCCTAATTTACGTCCATATTTCTAACCGTGACTTGATTATTTAACTATTATACATTCTTTTGGAAGATGTTTACCTTTTAAGTAAACACATTCTAATTTATCAATACTTTGGAAATATTGACATTAGTCCTTTTAAGGCACATAATAGTTTATACTTTACGTATAATAATAAATTATAATGCGATTTTTAATGATTTTGAGATTTTAAAATGTGGTAATCCATAATAGATGAGAACATGTTTTTACAAAAAATATTTATATAGTAAAAAACTAAAATAAAAAAATATTAAATTAATAATAAAAAGTAAAATCAAATAAAGTAATATTATAATAAAATTATTATGTCTAATAAAATAATCTTTATTTCTATTTTTCTTCTTATTTATGTATGTTTTTCATTCATTTCTTTTTTATTTATCAAATAAAAAATAAATTAATTTGAGAAATATTTTTCTTTCTCTTTATTTAATTATGTGTACCTGATTATTTTTTCATAAATTAACAAAAATAATATTCTTAGAATACTGAATTATAGTGGATAATTAATCATACAAAAATAGGAAATAAAAAAATATAAATTAACATTAACTTATATATAAGTTAAAATTTATCTTTTAAAAAGTTAATATGAAAAAATAGTATAGGTTAATTTTAATTTATTAAAAAAATTATTTATGTTTCTTACTTTTTCTTCTGAAAATACTTAATAATTTTTTTTATCAATCAAGTTCATATATTAAAATGGTTAACCTATGTAAAAATTTTAAAAAAGGAGAAATAATATAATTTAAATATTTTCAACAAAACATGATGTAAAGGTTGAATGATAAATTCAAAAAAGTAATTTCTTTAAAAAGGTTGAATGATAAAGATCTTATAAAAAATAACAAAATAAATTCTTAAAAAAGGTTTTATAAATACATGCTGATTTAAGTATTGACCAATTCATGTGGTTGCTGTATGATCATTTTACATTGAGGTGGAGCTTATACTAAAGTGAAGAAAAGGGAGTTTTTACATTGAGTTGAAATGTTCTAATTGAATAATTCAACCTTTTCTCTATAAAAAGAAGAAGAAAAAATGATAATTATATTATAGTGAAGCATTCATTAAGATGAAGAACACCTAAGAGGGTGACATCATATTTCATCCCTTGTGAAACTTGACTAATTCTCCAACTCAATTTTCTTAGCTCTTTCAATCCTCTCTCCTTATTTATTGCTTTATAATATTAATTATTAGAATTTAAGATTTATTATTACTTTCATTAAAAAAGAAAAGAAAAAGTTTTTTCATTACTTCACAACTTAGATTGTGTTGGTGGGAACAATCATGGTCCCAAGTCAAGATGTATGTCCATATTCTACAAATATATTATTATAATAAATTAAAAAAACTTTTTATAAGTAATTAAAATATAATATTCCAGTAAATACATAATTAAAAAAATTAGAATAAAGTGTTTTTACACTTTAACAGTAAAAAGACAGCTATCTTATACTATTTTTTTATGTTAAAATATTACTGTTCAAAAAAATAATTATCAATCTAACCTAAAGTAAGCACTTAGGGCAAAAGATAATACTCTAAATAAAAAAATTATAGTGTGAACAATGAGAATTTAAAAAATGTTGGTATTGTTCAAAGGAAATGGGACCCATAAATCGTGGCGCGTAATCCGACGTGTAACCGAGGTTGTCGGATTGAGTGACCACACAAAACACGGCCACAATGAAACAGAAAAGAACACCAAAATTCAAACCCAACAAAAACGAAAAAAAAGAAAGTGAAGTGTTTGTGGGATTTGGTCAGAGTTGACTACAAACTCTTCTAGACCCCAAATCAAAGACTATTTGTTGCATTTTCCACACACCAAGAACTCACTACCCCTTCTCTTTCAAATCCTTCTTTTGGTCTAAACTTTGCACCAAAAAAATCCCTTCAATTCTTCACCACTTTCCCTACAACTTCCTCTCCTATTTCCTCTCATTATTCTCTCTGCATCCTCTTCAACAATCTTCGTTACCCTCTACAACCCTTTTGCCCTTTATTCTCTTTCCACTTTCTCATGTTCATCTGTTCGCTCCAATTTTTGGTTTTTCACCTGCAGCCACCTCTCCCATCTAACTTGCCATAGCTAACTAGGCATGTTCCTCTTTCAACGGTTTTTTCATTACATTATTTTTCATGTGGCACACGTTTACAAATGTTATTGTTGTCTAGCTCTTTCATCTTAGAGGACTCTGTATATCTGAATGTAAAATTTTCAATAATTTGTAGTGTTTTTTTATAGTTTTTCATTGCCTGCAATGCTGGTTGCTCTTATTTCTTTATCTTACAATAAACTCAGAATATGTTTTGAGGTTGTTTAGAAATTAAAATATTTGATTGGATGTGTTTTACTGTTTGTCTGTGAAGATTGAACTTCGTTATGTGTTTTTTTGTCTTCTGTCTATTTCTAGCACCATACTTGTTTTCTGTTTATTCAATAAAGGTTTTAAAGTAGGAGAAAATTAAGAAGCTATGACTATGAGATCTTCAGTTTTGTTGCCTACGGAATACGGAACTGCCGTATTTTGGATTTAACCCGTGAAGCACGTTCAACCTGTTTTGCCATGATTTTCGGATTTTAGAACATGTTCATTTCAAAGGGCATTTTCTTCTATGGAAAATCTGTGTTAATGTATGTTATAGTTGGTATAAGTGACAAATTCAGTTAACCGTGAAGATCACGTTTGTCCCAAATTTGTAATGTTGGGGAAAAGTTTTTATTATAAAGTTATACTGTTTGCTGCATCTTTCAATTTTCATTTATTTGAATCTCATACCATTTCTCCTTTTCCATAACCAACCCAGAAACTGTATTACATCGATCCAAGCTAAAGTTTATTTATTTGTTATTTGTGTGCAGAAAGTGTTGGAAATTTGATCTTTGACATCTACATCTCTGTGAATTTTGTGGCCTGGACCGAACCTTTGGACTGTAATCAATTACATATTTGAGCCAGATGTCTGTTCGGGTAGTTAGATGCCCTAAATGTCGGTTACTTCTTGAAGAGCCTACAGGATGTGATTTGTACAAGTGTGGTGAATGTGGTACTATTCTTGAAGGTGAAATTCTATTCTTTGCATTTCAAACTTTTTATAGCTTATACGTGGTCTTATTTATGTTAACTCTATGATCCACTTGTGCATCTAAATTTTACCAATAAATTTATGTTTTTAAATGGGGTGCTAATTCTATTCAACACACTCTACATCTTGTAGATCTGAATTACTTAAATCTTTTTATTTCTCTCCATACAGCTAAGAAACGAACAAGTGTGACTGTGAACTTAGAATCCAGTACACAAGAAACTATTGCAGCTACTAGAAAGCATCTGGTTCCTTCTCGGGAATGTAGTTTGAAGGAAAAATCAACTTCCTCTGCAGAATGTGTTGTGGATGGAAATAGTGGAAGGGGTCAACTTGTTCCGTTTATTTTATCAGATGAAGGACAAGAAACTGAGTCAGATATCTATAATTTGTCACACAGAAGGCACAGAATGTCCAGCAAAGGTTGTTCAACTTCAAATAAGACCACTCAGTCTGAGATTGAGGAGGTAAATGAAGGAAAGTTGTTAGAAGAATTGAGAGAGGAGTTGGTTTGTGCACAGGATGAAGATGGCTATAACGATAGATCAGCTTCAACTCTGATAAGGGTAACATCTGAAAAGAAGAATACCGAAGTTGACTTAGAAGGAGTGGAAGAGTTCATTTCTGAGACAGACAGAGAAAATGCCAACAAAAACAAATCAGTTGTAGTAGCTGCTCTCCCTGAAGTGGAAATTACTGAAAGTGTTGATTCAGAAGAAGCAGAAGAGTTAAATGGTGGAAACTTGTCATCAGACGAAGCAGAAGAGGAGTTTAGTTCTGCATTGGAGGAAGAAGATGCCAATAATTATAAATCAAGTCCAGTTGGTGAAAACCTTGAACTGAAAATCACTGAAAGCAATAGAGCAGAAGAGTTAAATGATGGAAAATTGTTTGAGGGAGCAGAACATGCACCCGATGGAGAAGATTTCAACAACAATCCATCAGCCATAGATGGTGCAAAACCTGAAGTGGACACAACAGAAAGTGCTTCTACTACTATAAGGTCAAGTACAGAGGAGGATAACATTTTACACGTTACGCCTGATAAACTTGAAGGGCCACCTGCTAATCTTGTATCCTCTCATAAACAACAGAAGCAAGCTCAAAAAGATGTTCACCGTGGTTTTGACCGTGTAAGGTCTGTGCATACGACAGAATTAATTGATCACAGTTCAGAGCTTAGTGATATTCTTGTTGGAAAACTGTCCAAGTCCCCAACTGCTAGAAGCTCTCATGCTTATTATAATGGCAGCCTTTCTTCTTATGATGCAATGGATGAGCGGTCCCCTATCAAACATTCAGGTCCGTTTGACTACACTCACACCATTGGTAATGATGTTTCTGAGGGAAGGACCAGAAAGGGTAAAGGTCTTGTTAATAACTTGTTCTATGGAGGCGTTGGAACACAACGTCAATCACATTTGACCAATGCGAAGCATCATGCCAAGAAAGATGGTTGGGGGAATTACAGCAAAGCGGTGGAGGAGACTACAAGAAATGGTCATCGACACTGGAAGAGCAGACAGAGAGACGAGTTTCCTCCCAAAATTCCTTTTCATCGAGGTGGTTCTCGTTCTTACTATGAAAGGGGAAGCTCATCAGACCATATGCATGGTGAGATCCACCGCAGCTCGAGCTTTCTTTCGCATGAATCCTTTGAGGAAACTGACCCAGAGAAGATGAAACTGTTGAGCATGATTCATAAGTTGCAGGATCAACTGAACAGGACTTCCTACTCGAGTGGGGAAATAAATGGAAGACTGTCCAAGGGTGTCTCTTACAAGGGAAATCGTATTCCTGCATATCATACCCGTGACTTTGATGAGGCGAGAAGGTTTTCTCACGGTTTGGATTACCCTTTGTGTAATGGAAGATGTAGTCATGGAGTCAACTGGCACCAAAGGCATAATCAATCCTCACTACCCTATTCAGCTGAGGCAACAAGCAGTGCACTCCATGTTGATCATTCTTGCTACCATTGTCGTTCCCAAGAGAGGCACTTTTCAGCAGATATCTCACCACATGTTCGTTTCCAGCATGAAAGGATACATAGGTCCTGTGCAGGCCGAGATTGTTGCTCTTTTTCTCATCACTCCTATCCTTCAAGTCCACAATGGTTCACAGATTCTAAACTTCCACCAATGTACGGACGTGAAACAAAATCTGATGATCAGAGGCGTAGGGTTCCTGAGTTAAGTAGATATTTAAGGGAGAAAAGGAACTTGGTTGCTAAGAGACATCACAGGCCAGTGGCAGGTGGAGCTCCTTTTGTCACTTGTCATAAATGCTTAAACCTGTTGCAGCTACCTGCAGATTTTCTCTTATTCAAAAGGGCATGTCATCAGCTGAAATGTGGTGAATGTTCAGAAGTGCTCAAGTTTTCACTTCATGGAAGCCATATAGATTTATTTTCACCAAATAATGCTACTGGCCATCCATCAAGCGACATTAATGACCAAAGCCAGGTGATTAGTAGCAGCAGTCTACCTTCAGCATCTCATGCAAAGTATTACCGTTATTCACCTGCAGGGGCCATTTCATATTATGATGATTATGGTCTTTCTATCTCTAAAAGCTACTCCTCAGAAGGAGAACCTATTTCTTTGGCACATTCTCATCACTTGCATGGCAGTGAATATGATAATTCAAGAGTCTCTCGAGGTATATTTGAGCCATCAACTGAGAAGGAGAACATTGCTCCAAGATATTCTAGTGCAAGGAAGAGTTCGGAGGAGACAGATGAATCAGCTATCTTTCCCACCAATATGTCTGGATCTAGGAAATTGGCATCAGAAATGCGGGCAAAGCCACCACCAAAAAGTTCATCACTTCATCTACTGATGGGATATTCTTCACCAAGTCAAGTATATAAGAGGGCCTCGGACTTCTGTTGAAGGTGACTAAGGAGCTCACAGTTGAGAAAATGATTAAAGAGAACTAAAATGTTTGTTGAAGCTGGAAGGATCGAGAATGGGGGAGTTCTGTCAGAAATTCAAATGTAACAAGGCATCCACATGAAGACTTGAAGTGGTTTTCTTTTTATTGATTTGTTTTTTATTTTGAACTGGCCAAAGGTGTATCAGAAGCAATTTAGCTCCATTATTCAATTTTTGTATACAATTTCTGCAACATGTACTCTGTTTATAATTATTGTAATCTAATGATTTTGTTGTAAAAAGTGTTTGGTATCTGTATTTTAAATTCTTCTTGAAAGATAAGAGTTACTGTCACAACTTTATGCAATTTTTTTACTGGAGGCATATTTTTTTTTTTTTCTCTATCAGGTCATTCATTTTATTTAACACTTCCTCTCTGAAATTGTATAATGGTGCGCAAAAGTTTTGGAGTATTAAATTAGCATTAGGCACATTAAATAGCTTATTCTTTTTTTCAATTATGTTTTAGAATATATATTTCTACATCCTATATATAAAAAACACATTTTGAAAGAAAAGGTATAGATATTTTTCTTTAGTTTAATCAACAGTTATAAATGTAATTTATCATCTAAAGTATGTTCATCTCACTTTAGAAAGAGTTAAATTTAAATAATATACAAATTGGCACAAAAACAAAATTGTCATCCTATCGCAGTATTTTATTTTCTTCTGTTAGTTTCTAAATTTGTACAAGTTTTATTTGATAAGAGCTGCCATATACAAGCCATTCATATTTCTCTTGTTGAAGTGTAACTCTGAAATAAGGTTATCTTCAAATCCATTTCCTTGAAAAAAAAAAACCTAATTATTTATTTTCTTTTTATACTACATAGAAATTTATTATTATTAATAAATATTTATGCATGTATTAGAAATTTTAATTTAACTAATGAATATGTTTTATTTAAACTTTTAGATAGATTTCAAATGTTAAGAAATTACATGATAAAATTACAATGTTATATATATTTTTAAAATATTTTGATTTTTTCATTACTAAAATAATTTTATTAACACCCAT
>Ga0123342_1010266_pt1 | contig 10811 bp, 3 predicted proteins | sample Turbeawhitnodule_FD_89960 | JGI IMG/M metagenome (GOLD analysis project Ga0123342, IMG submission 89960) | Root nodule microbial communities of legume samples collected from Mexico - Turtle bean Mexico white nodule | ecosystem: Host-associated > Plants > Roots > Nodule | place: Mexico: Nepantla... | reverse complement strand
CATATTACGAAGTGGACTTTAAGCCTAACTCAACCCCATAAAACCGGCTCATAGGGTTGAGGTTTGCACCCACTTATATACAATGAAAAGCTCTAATCTCTAGTCGATGTGGGATCTCCAACAGAAACATCCTATAAATCAGGGTAACCTCCTTACAAATTTGACCCAGAAAAATCAACTAGCACTGATTTATTGAACATATGTGTCAGATACGACTCATGAATCAAATAGCTCACTACCAAACTATAAATAAGCCTTCTACAAAGTAGTAAGATACACTTTTATCAATTATATGTTATAATATAGAGTACTTACTTGATCTTCGGATAACCTTCTACAGGTTAACTCCTGACCTAGCACCAAGAGTGAGCGACCAAATACCAAAGAGCAAGTAGATGAAAAGTAAGGAAGAACGATTGAGTACTATAAAGTAAGTACGAGAATAGTAAGGAGAAACAATTGAGATTTCAACAATATTTATTATTGTCAATTTCAATTTCAGTTCTAAATACTATCTAGATCTTTTGTCTTTTTAGTCTATACAAGTAAAAAATCTAATTTCTATCTTATATTTACAAATTTAAGAACTTAAAAACTCGTTTAGAACATTCTAATATTAACAAGTAAAAAATCTAATTTCTATCTTATATACAAATTTAACTACTTGAAAACTCATTTGTAACTTTCTAAGATTAACTTGGAGTATATTTGATATGACAATATTTCAAATTATTTGTGAATTAGATTATGATAAAGCGTTAGTATTGTTTGTTTGTGGTTTAGTGTTTATTTTTGCATAGAACTTTGTTAAGTATATGTATTAAGGATGGAGACTTTAGTTATAGATTAAGTGTTAAACTTACTCCATACTTGTCTTTTAGAAAGTTATCCAATCTTGTTTATTTGTGATTGAGTGTATATTATGTTGATAATGATAATGGAAAGTTGTGAACTTTGGTGAGACTTTTTGAACTGAAAAGTCTTTGATAAGACAAGAATTGATATGCTGTTCTTTGATGTGACAAAATTTAATGCATTTAATTTAATGATATTTTCTATAATATTGTTTTCTATTATCTTACACTGAGTTTTGTGATAATAGATAACTATGTAATGACAATATTTAAACAAAGATAAAAAATTAATATTACTTTTTTTGAAATTTTATATCAAGAAAATATTCTACTCCATAATTTACCTTGTGGTGGTGATAAATAGTAATATTTATATATATTAATGATTATATTTTATTTTGTTTTAATAACGATACTAAGATGGTTAAGTTAAATTGTAATGAACTTTTATTTAAAAATATTTTCATTTTATAACAATATTGATATTTTATTTATTAAGTGAACTTATATATAATTAATTAAAATTAAAAACTAAAATAATACATCTACACATATTACGTTCTACCAGAATAATATCTTAAAATAACTTCTTATCATATAAACATAAACATAACAACATAATATCTTAAAATAACATCTTATCATATAAAAGTAAACATAACACTTGTTGTAAATAAAACTATTTTCCCTGAGTATTCATTATTGTTTATAATATTATATTATGGTGATTTATGAGTGAAATTAACATATGTAATTTAGAACACATAAATTTAATTCCCACCACACATATTCCCTTACAAGGTTATGGAATAAAGTGATAATAAATATTTTACTAAGATAGGTAATAATTGAGATGGTGTTGTGGAATATGGTAGAGAGATGGAGGGAGGCAGGGAAAGGTTGCATTTGTGTGGAGGGAGAAGAAGAAGAAGAAGAAGAAGAAGAAGAAGAAGAAGAAGAAGAAGAAGAAGAAGAAGGGTTCCCACTTTGGATGGCGTAGGCATTACAATCTCTGTTGTGTTATGTTGTTCAAACTTCCATCTCAAATTCATTTCACTCAGTTTTTCATTCTGTGGGATCCATGCATGGAGCATTGCCTTAACTAGCAGTACCTTTATTTTTAGGATAATTCTTTTTTATTCTTTCTTCTCTCTATTCTCATACTTCTTCATCCCTAACCCTATCTTATCTACTTTCGACTTCCCTCGACTTCACTGGGACCCCCCACAACCTTCGGTTCTAAGCCACTCCTCTGTCTCCCTCACTTTCTCCTTTTCCCCCCTTTCTGTTTATTCTAAATATTATATTCATATATTATGATGCCTCACACAACTCATAAAAAAAAATAAGTTTAAGATATCAATTTTTAAGTTTTTCATTATAAAACTAAAACATCATTTTTTTTATCAACAAGTAACTATCTATGTAACACGGGCAAGTAACTATCTAGGTAACACGGACACTGATACGACATATACACAAACACGGAGATAAGTAAAATCTCTAAAATGTAAGACACAGGAATATAAATCTATATATTATATAATTATGAATTATATAAATTGACAATAAATATTTATGTGCACAAGTATGTTCCAGATTATTTTTTGGAACAAAAAGATGTTTTTCATGACTGTTTCACAAAGATTTGTTTCTTATTTTTATAATCATAATAACAATTTATACAATAAAATTTGAATTTTTATAAAATTAATATTTTTTTTAAAAATTATGTTAGAACTATACTAGAATTGTCAGAAATCTAACAAATATTTTTAAACTAGACACTTTACGGAGTGCTATAAGTGTCATACAAGTGTAATTTAATATGAGTGTCCGAACTTGATATAACTAGTCTTTCGACATCTTTCGCCATATTCAACTATTATACAAAAATATATCATAAACCTCGTCACTTTGTTGGCATTCCAATCCAACGTGGTATTTTGTTTTTCCATTTGGCCTTTTCTTAATTTTACACGGAATGAAATTCTCTCCGCTCGCCACAATACCACAACCATCAACTTATTTCTTCCCACTTGTTTGTTTCTATTTCCGGGTAACGTGATTAAAATTTGTAAACAAACTAATTAAGGCTTAAGATTGTAATTCGCTAAATAATCTTTAAACTGTCTTAAGTGTTGTTTAAAGAAAATAGTTTAGGTACTAATATTTTAAAATCATGTTTTATATAAAAAAAATTAAACTCTATTTTTTTAATTGATAAACTGCTTCCCTTTTTTCTTAATTTGAAAACTACCGTTGACGGCGAGTAATGAGATTGACTTGTTTCCTTCTGACCGATTAGGTGGGATAGCCCACACAGTTCCACACAAGTGCCAAATCAGTTAGAAAAAGCACATGGGTGAAAAAGAAAGTGGAATAAATATATGAAAATGAAACATAGTTGATAGAAAAAAAAAACGAAGACCTGTTTTTATTATAATATTATTTTTTATTTTTAGTGTTATTTTATTATTAAATAATTTGAAAAGAGTTTCAAATTTTATAATTAATTTTGAGATTGTTTTAATTTGAAATGTATTATGATATAAATCATTATGTTAAAAAATATTTTAAATCTAACTCATGAAGCTAAATATTTGGTGACATAATAGATCAATAAAATCTCATTAAAATAAATTGGTATATCATCTTAAAAAAAAAAAAATTAAGTCTAACTCATTATATATCTAATTAATATGGAATTTTGAATATATTCTCTAAAAAATTTCATTATTTTAAGTATTCGATTGGAGAATATAGCTATAATAGAAAATTGTAATGAATTATGAGGGTCGGACATTTCTCGTAACTGTCGTGTCCATGTCGGACACACGTATCGGACATCGACACTTACACGATACTAAAAAAATTGAAACATATTTGTTCACATAAATCTTTATTGTCAATTTATGTAATTCATAATTATATAATATATAAATTCATGTCCTCGTGTTCTATATTTTAGAGATTATACGTGTAGTCCTTGGGCGTCGTTGACCATTGGTAATGTTGGTGCCACATAAGCGGGGTCCCACGAGCGGCGTGGGCCAGTATCTCGCGAAGCACGTGCGCTAAGGAGCCAAAGAGTGGTCAGACATCGGTCGCCAGGATGTACCGACGTGCCACTAGACAGTGTGGAGAGGTCGGACATCGGGACCCGAACAGTAGAGCTGGGCCACGAGAGGTGGATCCCAAACCACACACCAATTATCAATAAGGGAGAAGCCTAGGTCACGAGGGTCCATGCGTGTAGAGTGGATGACGCGTTTAGGCGTAACACAAGTATATAGCCATTGGAAAGATATGACCTGTGAAGGTCGTGTTCCAAAGATGAGTTGCATGCATGGCACGTGAACAACTAGGACACTCCCAGAGGCGGGTGACCCCAGAGATCAGGTGCACGAGGAGGCACCTAGGTGGTCACCCCGTCAGAGGTTGCACTCCAGTTAGGGAACCAACGCGCTAGGTTATCCTAAAAGTAGGGTAACAACAATGTTGAGCCCGCCTTATTAGAGCCCATTTTGGGTAAAGAGGAAACCCTAGTTTCAGTCTATAAATAGTAAGGTAACAAACTTGGCAAGGTAGGCTATTCATTTGCGCCGCTTAACACACACAGTGACAATTATACAGTTTGGTGTTTCCTAGCCCTAAAACTAACTTGAGCGTCGGAGTGCAAATGGTCTCTAGGGCGCCCTTTGTCTTTGTGTTTTCAGGCATTCATCATAGGAAAGACACGTGCAAACGCAGAGATTTTGGACGTAAGAGTGACAAAGGCGCACGAAGGCGTTTCAGGTCAACCGACAGGAACAATACGTATCTTTGTATCCGTGTCCGTGTCTATCAGTGTCCATGTCAGTGTTTGTGCTACACAGGTAACGAATGAATTGATCATGTTTAAGTTAATTTATTGTGGGCTTTCTTTATCTAGGAAGAAAATGCTAGTTTTCTATATGTATATTTTGTTATATAAATTGTGGAATGTAAATATATTTTGAAGGAGAAATTTATATTATATGTGGGATGTCACATGAATTCACCAAATTTCAAGAGTCATCACTTCATATCTTTCTTGTTGTTTGAGTGAATCTATACTTAATATGATTGAAGGGAGCACAATTTGAAACATTTGACACGTGTTATAACCACATTTTTCCAAAAAAATAAATTACTAAAACAAAAAATTATACATGTGACGCTCATAAGTTACTTCCTCAGGGTTTAGTGGAAGACAATTGGCCCAATAGCAAATGGTTATGAATAGAAAATTAGGATTTCCATTTACAGTGTAATTAACCTACAGGTCTAAGGTGCTCTGAACTAGGTTTCCGTTCTTCACTCAACAAAGCCTAATTTTGGGTGTTTTCCCTGTAAATGTGTTTGCAGAACAATTTGCAGAAGAATCACAAAATTACATAAACAAGGTAATGGTTTTTGAAATTCAAATTTGATTTCAAATGAATTGTGGCGCCTTTTTTAGACTACATATACCTCATTTTCTGAGTGATTTGGCACTACTTTTTGCAGTACATTGAATATCGATTTTCATCCTGTTCAAAACTTTTGATCTTTCCACAATAACAACACTGAAGTTTCCTCTTCTCTAACCTCACCTCTGCTTTGTATATTTTCTTTCTTTGGTAAACCTTTATTTACTTCTTTCGTTACTTAACCAACTAAAATAACCTAGTTGAAATTGTAAGGCGCCACACAAAAGGTAGGTTCAACACAATGAACATTCGCAATGAGTTTTTTTTGTTTCATTATGTTATACATATGTTTTAATCTTTTACTCATTCTTAATACTTTATTTTCTTAATGTACAATGATGAAGGTATTGTCGATTGTGGCTTTGCAATACTATTTCAGAGGGAATTGGGTCCTGAATGGACTCTGGCGGACCATAGAGGAAACTTACATGTGGTAACGTACAACGTGGATTTGCACTTTCCTATGATCATTGAAGGGTGGGTAGAACTACTAAGTTTTATGGCTTTGAAGGAGAACATCACATTATGTTTTGTTACCTTGGCGAAAATTGTTTCCATATAACCATCTTCAAGGATAAGTCAAGTGAACGTTCTATGTTAAATTTCTTTGTTGATTGTGAAGGTCGTTACCCTATCACCAATAATCCTCTGGTGCATTTTACACTGACGCTCTCTATTTACCAGTGCCACACAAGTCATCTAGTAAGATTTTGTTAACAGATTTTTGATTTTTAATTATACTTCGTTAAAATCTAATTTAATTTGTCACACATGCATGTATTTAATTTCTTATACAGTTGAACTTTGTGTGTAGGATTTGCCTCTTGCTTTTGCGAATTATATCGTAGAGACAAATTCAAGAATATGGTTTTGCATGGGTCTAAAGAAGAGGTGATCTGCAAAGTTCTTGTCAGAAAATTTTCTTAAAAGATATGTGAAAATTGGAAGCAGATGGAATTTTGTAATGGACATTCACTTTAAAAAGAAGATCAACTTATCTTTGAGGGAAACGTGGACCATCCTGTTCAGACTTTAGGTTATTGTTATGAAAACACAAACTTTTTTTTTTGAGTTGATATGAAACTGTATAGGTTGTTCGAACAATGTTAATATTTATGTGTTTTATATTGATGTTTGTTAAACAATATTTTTTTTATGGACTTATTTAATCTGCAGGAAAACCCAAAAATGTTATTCCAGGTGTTTTGTATTTTGTTAATATTACATTATCTGGCTACAAATTAATGTGTTGCATAATTATATGAGTTCAACACTCTATAGTGGCAGTATATCAAACCTTATTACTGTTTCATATAATTCTTCCTATTTAAGTTATTTAATATTATTATTGCTTTATTTATGCATATGTTAAAAACATAAAGCCATGTTGATCGTTTCTTTTAACGAGTTGTATTGTACTGTAAGTATAGCATTCACAGAACGGTAGAATTCTTAACACTTTAATATTGTTTATTTTGTTCTTATTACCACATTATTATTGTTTATTTTGTACTTATTCTATTAACATCTGGGGATTATATATTTTTTTATGTGTGTTATTGTTCATGTTGGTATAATTTTATATGTTCAACACAAAATACTTCGGATGAAAAATACACATAATAATTTCTTTTCATATTTTAACATTTATATTTCCTTATCATACTTGAACCTAATTCAATAATTTCAAATGTGTATGCTGGAAAAAAACATGTATGTAGAAAAGACTATAACTTTAGTTGAAAGCCGAAAAAATACTTCATCATTTTATATTGTATTGGTCCTATAAATTTATTTCTATACAAATTGTTACTCAAACTTTACAATTTAATGTTGTTTTGTAATTCGTATTTATGATTTTTAATAATCAATATTTAAAAGTTAACAATGTCTCATTTATAGTCTTCTAACAATTTTTAATTGAAATTTTAATAACTAGTGGTCATTAAGTGAATAAAATCAATAATATAATTTTAAATTAGATACAACGAAGTTAAAATTTCATTATCAAAAACTATAAACCATTACAGTGCTATATACATTCATAAAATTAACAACCTGCATAAAAAAAAATCATTGATGTACTTAAAATGACAAAGTAAATACTGCATACTTTATATATAAAATTAACAACCTGCATAAAAAAATCTTTATTGATGTACTTAAAATGACAAACATAATAAATGCTATTCTTTTCTGACAAAAGAACACAATCCACGAGCATAAATAATTATTTTTTTCTTTGTGCTGTTTATCTTTCTTTTAAAAAATTAAGTTTATTGAAGTTTATGTAAAAATATGAAAGTTTATTTAAAAGTACAATTTAATATAACCTTTTTTTTTGTAAGTACAAGATTTTGAAATGGTGTTGGTTCAAGATTTCAATGATCAAAATATCAAATGAATTTAATTATTCAAAACAAAACATATGCTACACGGTTTTGTCTAACATTAATAGCATTTGAATTAATTGCTCATTTACTCACACAAAACTTCTAAACAGGTCACTATTGGAAAGCAATAAATTGAAACAGTTCACCCTTCGAAAATGCATTGAATTTTCGTTGCAACAAACAAATTAATTGTTTAAATTCCTAATATCACATTTATCACCACAAATTAATTCTCAATTAAGAATTAGCCTTTTATAGTCAGATAATAACATTTTACATTCCCATCTGAATCCTCTCCTGATCTAACTCCTTACTATCCTTTCCTCAAAATTTGTTTTGCTGATATTTAAAAATTTCTTTATATATGTGTACTATCTATATTTATGAATTGTTTATGCTAATTTTACAGTGTTTAGTTTTTTTAATTTAACCGTATATGCAAATTTTATATTCATTTTCTATTTACATTTATTTTTATTTATATATTCTTTTTATATTTAATTATATAAATTATTTGTTTATTTGTTTATAATTCATATTCTACATGCTAATTAAATTCTTAAACATCTTCGTAGTTCAATTAATTAATTTAAGTATTTATGCCTTTTTTATACAAATTATTAATTAATAATTCATATATAAATATTTTATTTTAAATCAAAAATTAAAACTTAATAAATAATTAATATTCTGTATTCATTTTTAGTGCATTACACAGGTTAAAAACTAGTTTGTTACATAAGAGCGAATAGATATACATTGTTTATACGTATTACTGTACAATGTAAAAAAATAAATAAAAGTATTCTATACACAAACCACCTGATAAATTTAAGAAAGGAGTTGTAATAATATTTTAAAAAGAATAATTACCCAAAATGTTTGTGATTTTTTATATTATTTTATATTTATGGAAAATCCTAACACGATAATAACCATAGAAGAGCACATGTAAGTATTTTAATGTGGCTATTTTATAGTATTTTAACTTGGATTAAATATATTTTTGATAGTTTTATTAAATAAACAAATTTTACTTTTGGTTTCCACAGAAAAAAATTGTTTTATTCCTTCAAAATATTAATGAATACTTTTGATCTTAGAGCATCACAACGCATGACATTTATTGATTAGTGTGTAATAAGATGTCACTATATGACTCTCAATACGCGTAATTAACTGTCAACTGTTATCAATTTTAAAATTAATATTTTTCCTTGAAATTAATTATTTTAATTTGTGGAGAGATAAACATATATACAACTATACTAAACTAGAAAAAAAAAGTGTAATTCAATGTAAATATAATTACAATTTTAATTTTTCTTGTTTTCCAATGCTTAGCGGTGATACTTGTAACGTCCTCAATTTTTATCCATATATAATAAAATAAAAGTAAAACAAAAAATATCTAATTTACATATAAATATATAAATTACACAATTACATTATACCAAAGCGTAAAATTTCAAACCATTCAAAATTTCATCTGATAATCACATAAATATCTAATTAAGGGATTTTTTAATTAAATATACATAAAATAAAATTCTACATAATTTATAAGTAGAAACTATACGGAAAGAAATAAACAACCTTTTAAAAGCAAATATGAAAAAAAAATCAGTATTTTTTTTTTTACAGAGAGTCGTCTAGCTTGAGTGAGAATTTGCTCGCTTGCGAGACCCATTCTCGCTCAAGTAAAAATTCTCCTGCTTGAATAAGAATCAATCCAAGAGCACCCAAAATTTCATCCTAGGCTTCGCTTAAGCGAGATTTCTTCTCGCTTTAGTGAACACTCTTTTTCAGTCAATCAACTACTATCCAGACTGCATCATGACCCCTTACTGATCTTGGTAAATGAGTAACAAAATTCATAGCAATGCTATCCCATTTCCACTCAGGAATATCCAACTTCTACAAAAAACCACCAGGTTTTTTATACTCTACCTTTGCTTTCTGACATGTTAAGCATGTAACAACATACTGAGTTATTTCTTTCTTCATGCCTGACCACCAAAAGAACTCCTTCAAATCTTGGTACATCTTATTTATACTGAGATGTAGACTAAGATGACTCTTATGACCCTCTTCTAGGATCATTCTCTTCAACTCTTCATTTGCATGTATGAAAATTCTGCCATTAAATCTCATGATCCCATCTTCTACCATCATAAGGTCTTTAGTTTGATTTGTACCTAGTAACTCCACAATGTGCTTCAGACTAGGATCCCCTAACTGATTTTCTTTTACCATTCCAAGAAAATCATTAGTTATAGTTAACTTACTAAAACTAATATGATTAATATGGAATTTCACTCCCAAATGTAGATCCCTGAACTGCTCAATCAACTTTTGTTCTTCAATCATCATGGTTGACATCTGTACTGACTTTCTACTCAAAGCATCTGCAACTACATTAGCCTTCCCTGGATGACACATCAATTAGAAATCATAATCCTTCAAAAACTCCATCCATCTTCTTTGTCTCATATTCAATTCTTTGTGATCAAACAAGTATTTCAGACTTTTATGGTCACTGAATACCTGAAATTGAGCTCCATACAAATAATGCCTCCAAATCTTCAAAGCAAACACCATAACTGCTAACTCTAAGTCATGAGTAGGATAATTTCTCTCATGAACTTAGAGTTGCCTTGAAGCATATGCAACTGCTCTTTTTCCGGCATCAAGACACAACTCAATCCCTGATGTGAAGCATCACAGTAAAGCTCAAAAGGTTTTTCTATATAAGGAATCACTAACACCAGAGCACTAGTTAACCTTTTCTTCAGCTTTATGATATATCTGTCAGTCCAAGCAAAAGGTTGATCTTTGCGAGTTAACTATGTCAAAGGAGCTACTATCCTGGAAAAATCTTCAATGAACCTCCAATAGTAGCCAGCTAGACCCACAAAATTGCTTATCTTCGTGATTGTCTTAGGGCGTTCTGATGAGCATATATTTATTCACACTCACTAGCCTTATTCATAGATTATTGGACTATAATAATAAATAAATCCATTGTTTTAATTAATATTCTTATAATTGGGTTTATTTGGGCCTTAACT
>Ga0123342_1010265_pt1 | contig 10811 bp, 7 predicted proteins | sample Turbeawhitnodule_FD_89960 | JGI IMG/M metagenome (GOLD analysis project Ga0123342, IMG submission 89960) | Root nodule microbial communities of legume samples collected from Mexico - Turtle bean Mexico white nodule | ecosystem: Host-associated > Plants > Roots > Nodule | place: Mexico: Nepantla... | reverse complement strand
TTATTGGTACACTAGTAATGGATTTTCTGTTTTTGCTGCTGTTATTATAAAAAATGACATAACTAGAAGTGGTCACTCACATTTTAGTGGCTTTGAAGTCTTAATAGGAGCTTAAGTTGTCTTATGTAGACAATTCATTTGAATTAGTTGAATTGATCAGATGCTGTGGTTTTGTTAAACATTGAAACATAAAAAAGTTAACAAGTGCTTTATTAACTGTGTACAGACTAGAATTCATTACCTTTTTTGGTTATTAATTTATTGAAAATGAGTCTTTTTTTGTGTAAATTGTCAAAGTATCATAATTCTTAAACTACAAAAACCAGCAGATATTTCATTATATTTTACCATCCAAGACCTTGTATTTATATTTTAGTAGAGTCCAAATTGAATCCAAAAAGATCTATAATTCAATTAGTTTTTTAAGGTTACTTTCATGATTTGATCTCAAGTAAATTCAAACGTCTAATCCTTGTAATTTATTTCCTCCGACCATTTTAGTCTAACATGGTTTACATGAAATGCTAACCTGTAACAGCATCATAATACTTGAATATTATAGACTACTAATCAAATCATGAAATGCAAACTTCAAAATTTTTGTTAACAGTATTAGACTAAAATGAAAGAATGGACAAAATTATCAAGGGTTTGAGTGATTAAATTGATAAAATTAATGCCTAAGGGGGTAATGATAATTGGATGTTTCTTTCAGGACTAAAAGTTGAGCGTAAACCTCTAAATAAGTATTTCCTTTTGCATTCCTAGGCGTTGATTCTGAACACTTGATCCATTTTTGCCTCGGGTCTTGCTTACATTCCCTTATTATCGATTTTCATTTCTATATTAGGAGGATCTATTCTTGGAGTGAAGTTTCTAGATCCCCTTGCTGGACTTCTCGTCTCAGGCATGATTTTGAAAGCTGGAGCTGAAAGTGGTTACCAAAGGTACCTTTATTCGCTCGTCTGCAATTTATCTTTCACTTTGCTTGCTAGTTTAACTGATTGTTTATATCTTATTGAAACTGTCTTTTCTTAATCCTATGTATGTCAAGCACATTTTTGAACCCAAGTTAAACAACTTAAGGGAACTAGTGTGATCCTCCTAATACGAGGATACAACAAAATATTGAAGAAACCTATGCTAGACATAGACATGTGTTGGATACCTATTAGATTTATCTTGTTGGATATGACATCTAATTAGATATAACAAGTTTACTTGTTTTTCCCAGAGGGATTTTATGTGTTAATCATACTTTTTGATGGATGGTTGTCATGTTGGACTGATCTTTTAACGATTTACATTTGACATATATAAATTGATGTGTTGTTTCTTTTCTGCATACTAATGGACCCACTTTAATGGCTAATGCAATTCATTTATTTAATAATTTCAGTGTGTTGTTTCTTTTCTGCATACTAATGGACCCACTTTAATGGCTAATGCAATTCATTTATTTAATAATTTCAGTCATATAGTTTTCTACCTCTTTGTCCGTGCTTAATGGAAATTTCAATTTGGGAAACTATTACGATAACATAGAATACAAGTGATTCAAGATGTGTAATGACTTGGGAAACTGATTCTGCCTAAACTAAGGGGGATAGAAAAAAGTTTATAGTTCACTAGAATTATCTACAGGGAATTTTGGTTATGTCCAAACTTCTAGCTCTAATTTTTATTGCTGATTTTGATATTTTGATCAATTATCAGTGTCTTGGAATTGGTTGATGCTGCAATCCCGGCACAGCAGTTGGATCCTATTAAACAAACAATATTGCAAGTTGATGGTGTCAAGGTTTTTTTTCTTCTTTCAAATATTCTTTTTAAACTGTTATTTTTGCAACCTTGAGACTTGCATATGATTTATTTTCTGGTGTCATCTTACTTGAAGAAATGTATAAAGTTCTACTTTAATTTTTTGTATGCACTTTAACCAGGTGTACATTAATACTGCTCTGGTGTTCTGTATATGAATATATCAGCTTAGATTACATTTTTTTGTTCGTTTCTTTGATGTTTCTTTTTTAATTTGTATGCAGGGGTGCCATCGTTTAAGAGGTAGAAGAGCTGGTTCATATCTGTATCTTGATGTAAATATTGAGGTCAGTTCTCCTGTATTTTATATTCTTTATGTCACATGCACTGTGTTATGAACTCATGATTGGACTGCGTCTGTCAGTTTTCAGGGTTTAATTTGTAGGTTTACCTTGCAGGTTGATCCTTTTTCTAGTGTCAGTGCTGCACATGACATTGGTGAAAATGTTCGTCATCAAATTCACAAGTCTCACCCTACTGTGGTTGAAATTTTTATACACATAGGTCTGTTTTTTAGTTTTATAAATTTCTTACTTGCAGAATCATAGTTATTTGTTTTCACATTTTTTTTTAATAATGGACATAGTTGTTACCCAAAGTTACTGTGAACCCCTATAATAGAATTTTTTAATTTTAAATTGCAAATTGAATTGAATAAATTTAGATATACAGTGAAAAATAACTTGAAATATATATAAATCATGTATAGTTCTATAAAGTTGGCTAGGTGGTACAAGTAGAAGAGAGGGAGATATAAGTCGTGGGTTTGAGTCCTCCCACTAATAATAACTAACACATTAACAACTAACATTTGTCAATAAAAACATACTAGGAATTGACAAAAGGACCAGAGCAGAAGTAAGTTTTTATGTCTAGTCTGAACAAAAGAGTAAGCAGTGAAATGTCCGGATAGGAGGCAGTTTACTCTGTTAAACCTCCTCTTTAAAAGACTGAAAACAGAGCAATGGAGTTTGACTGAATAGGGGGCATAGAGTGAGCAACAGTGTCAAGTTCCTGTTTTAGAAGAATGAAAGCTAAGCAATGGAATAATTTGACTGCTACTGAATTAATATCTGTATGAGATTATTATTGTTGGAAATTATAATGGTAATTGTTCCATTTAATAAAGGTAGTCTACATACACTGTAACCTAGAAGTAGACTTAATACTTTTCTCTTGCAAAGAGTGCTCTGTATTTATTAGCCGTGTATGTAAATCTCTTAAGGTGAGCAGATTTCTCACTCCTTTACTGTCACTAAAATATTATCTCCTTCGATTTTAAGTTGGCATCAGGGCAAGGGTTTGACCCATCTCTGCTATGCATCCTTATTTTAGGCGTTGTCTAAAGCTAAAAATGCAGTATGTTGTCTTGGGTTCTTATATACTAATGCATAGTTGTCTCTATTTCAGCACTTGCTAACTGTTCGGCTCTGGTACTACTGATCATTGTATGGAGAGAAAATGCTTTAGCCTGTTATGAATGTCTTAATGAAGATTAAATCTTTCACCATTGGTTCTTTTCATTTTATCTAATTTCACCCACCATAAATCTGTGCATGACAAAGTTATGCCTAATTTTCTATTCATGCAGGCTATATTTTCGAATTGCAGCTTTAAAGCAACTTAAATTCAGTTATTTACAATGATGTATTGTAATGGGGTTTTCTTAAATTTAAAAATCTAAATGACTTTTCTTGTTTTGGTAGTGGATATGTTCTTCTATTTTGTATTTTTTAACTCTAAATTTGCCCTATTCTTATTTCTATTTTGTAGATCCTGCAATGTCACATGCTTCTCCCTGCACAACAGATCAGCAAGATAGTTGGATTGGAGACATGGACCATCACAGTATTGTTCCTGCTGAGGATAGTAACATTAAAGGAATTGTTTCTGACATCATCTCATCAAAATTCCCCCAGGTAACATTTATATGCGAAAAGCAGAAGACAATCAAAATAGGTTTTAGTTGTAATTTTATATGGGTCTCTCCTCTATTTTGGGATTCTTTGATTTTATTGGTTAGATGCAAACGGATTATTCTGCAATTATTCATGTTCTCTTAGCTATAAAATTTGGGGACTTAGATGGTTGCGATTCTCTTACTAGTATGAGTGTCATATCAAGTTTCTGTTTCAATATTTATTGAAGGTGGCTGAAAAACGCTTCCATTTTTAATGGAAGTACTCTTGAACTTTAAAGGTGGATTTAGAATTACTTGTGTATTCAATCTTTAATTGTCTCTTGCCGGTTTCAGATGTCAGTTGAGCGCATAACACGCCACATGTTTCAAAGCAAGATAGTTCTTCAAATTGAGGTTTCCATGGCACCTGATATCCCAATTCGGTAATTTCTCTTGTCTAACCTTTTTGTCAGTTTGGTTGTGAATTGGGTCAGTCTCTTGCGGCAACTTATGTTTATTTATCCACAGGGATGCAATGGAAATGGCACAGCACGCAGAGAAAGAGATTTTGAAGGCTGTCTCGAATACAATTCATGTTGGCATTCAGCTACGTTTGGGGCAACCATTCCCACAGACCAATCATACTTAGGGCCATCTCCATGGATGGTGGAAAACCAATTTTTTGTAACTCCAACCCTATTTATTACTATGATTTATAAGTTAAATAGATTATTGCAATATTATTGTCACCGACTTTGAGAAGTTCTCAGGGTGGAAAGGTAAAGAGACCTCGTAGCCCTGCAAAATTACTGAATGTGGCTAAATAACGAACCTCTTTGAGTTATACTGTTTTTTAACGGCAGAATTATGTCTTTAGCACTTGTAATAAGTTCAAAGTTTTTATCGAAACCTGGAACATTTTGCCCCTACAGTGTTGATCAGCATTACATATTTTTTTGCATCCCCTCTGCCTCGACGTTTAGCATTGGATTTATTGGGTTCCTAGCGTGTATTGACCAATTTCATCCATTCTATTATGTTTATGCAGAGGCTTAGGCAAATACCAAAATGATATATCAAATTTTGTGTATCATTTTTTTTGACATTTTATTATAGATATAAAATAGAATTATAGACATTTTATGAAATATGAGAATAATGAGAAAAAAAGATGCCTTGGCTAAAAGTATGAATTGTGTTTTTCACATTGTACAAGTCAATAATGGCATAGCCTGACATTAAACCAAATCCTGTCTTATAATAAGTTGATTATAAATTAAGGATTAAATATATTTAGTCTTAAAGTGATTATAAATTAAGGTTTAAATATGTTTAGTCTTTATAATATTATTTTATAGTTTTTCCTTATAAAATAGTCAGTTTTGTCTAACATAATTTTAGCTTCTAATGTTATTTTTTTAGCTTTTATAAAATCACAATCTTTTATGTAGATTCTTTTTATATTAGAAGATATTTATTATAGGTGTTTTTTGAATTGAAATTTATTAAAAACATAGGTTTAGAAGATAGTTAATGTAAAATGTATTATATTCATATCAACTTTGATTTAGATTAATTAATTAATATTTTTGAGGATTAGATGGTCCAATTTTTAAATTCATTTGCTTGTAATCTTACAACAAAATCAAAAGAATTGGAAAATGAAACTAAATAAGTCATTTAAAGAATATTATATCTATCTAGCAAATAAGAAAAGGAGTGATTAATGAGAGGAGAGCCAGAATATTATTATATCTAAATGTAGAGAATAAGAAAATGAGTGATTAATGAGGAGAGAGCCATTGATCAGATAATTGTAGTCTGATTGAATAAATCCACATCCATTAAAGTCAGAAGAAGGTATCATCACTTCAATGGCTCTCTATTCACTCTCTTCCCCAGAGAAGAGTCACACTGTATTCTCTCATCGGCAATACCAATTAACTAACCCAACTAAATATTAAAAATAAAAATAAAAATACAGAAGGCTCAGAAGGATCCATTGGTAGATTTATAATCACAAGGGAAAATTCTCAATTCCCTCATAAAATAGGTAGTTGTTACCATCATTGCCTTAAAAAAAAATGCTAAAAATAATTGAGATCGAGAAAATGAAAAAGATCGAAGAAGATCGAATGAAAAGAGGCAAACGAAGTGAGAAAAAGAAAATTGAAAACCTAATAGAAATTATGTTCGGCGAAGGACAGAGCGAGAACACTGTATTCGCCGTGTGTGTGTATATATATATAAAAAAATACGTGATGAAACTAGGGTTACAGTTTTGGGCCTATTTCAACTTATGGCCTTCCTTGCCGGGACTGTTGGCCCATTGTAAGTTACTTTAATAACATTGCTATTTACTTCCCATCTTTCTAATTTCACCTCCACTTTCCTTCTATTCAAACTTTTTTATTAGCTTTTTTTTCTTCTTCTCTTGGTTGTACTAACCAATCAACTCACCTTTTAAACCTATTTTTTCCTTTTTACTGAAAAATAAACGAAGTTTTCGGAAGATAATTTTTGGAATGACAAAGATAATGAAATATGCCTCAAGAGCACACAAAATAAAATTTCAATAAAAATATTTTATATCTCAAATAGAAAAATTATAAAAGTGGAGTGTGAAGAATATATATATATATATATATATATATATATATATATGCATACACATATATATTATTTATCTATCTATCTATATATATATATATTAATATAAATATATTAAATAATTAATATATGCATTAGTTATAATTTGTTATTTTTATTTAGAAGTTTAAATAATATTATTTAGTTATTATTTTTTTAATAAAATATTATGTTTTTAATGTTTTATTTTAAAAATAATTGTACTTTTTGCTATTTTTATATAATTATTAGAATATTATTTATTTCTTACTAGTTTTTCTTTTATAATGTTACTGTTATCATTATTTTTAAAAGTATAAAAAGGTTCAATCAAATTTATTCTATTACCCTTCTTTTTTATTAACATTACGTTTTTTATTCTTTTATCATTCTTTTGGTAGCGAGTGCACATAAAAAAAAAATCATGTTTAGGAAAATTTTAGGAACACGAATTAATATTGAGTAATTAGCATAATTTGCTTTTTAAAGTTATAGACTTTATTAGGATATAGTATTTTTTTCTATTTTTCAACTATCTTGAAAAAAATCATTCTTCAATGGTTATCTAGTTTTAAAAGATAAATTAATGAACAATATACTTAATTCAAATTGATTTTGTTTTTGAGATATAATTAAGAAGAATTTTCTTAAAAATATACGATTATCTAGTAATATACATCAATTTTCAAAAATAAATTTACGAAGAATCTTATTACACATGAAATTGGTAATTACTATTTCAAGTTTAAATAATATTTAAAAAAAAAAGATGGTTTTAGGTTTAAAAAATACTTATATATTTATTGAAATTCAGACCCATCCTTTACAACAGGTACCTTCCCTAGTTCGGTTTGAACTAATTCGATTTTCTTTTCGTCTGATTTTGAACTCATAATTGATTAAAAGATAGGCTAATTATTGAGAATAAGTGGCTGAGGAACTGTTATCAGACAATGTTACAAACTTACAAGAAAATCATTTAAGGAAACATTCTCTTTTATAAGTCTAAATTAAACCAGACAGCACGTTTGTATCGGTTCTCAAATGTCCCAAATGGACTTCTCCATAGCAGAATCCCCATGTGGAAGGTGGTGGTGAAAGTGATTAATCATTTGTAACCTCTGGTGGGTTAATGCCTCTAACTCCAAACTTTGCTGTTGTTGTTTCTGTGTTTCATGCAAACTTCCTGCCCTTGAAGTTGCACCCCCAACACCCAAGAAATCATGGACCCTTGTCATGTCACCACCTCCAAACCTTGAATCCCCCATTGGATTTCCTTCTGATACATCTCTTCTATGAATCAAACCTGAACCATTAGCACCAACCTCTTGTTCCACGTTCTTCATCACGCCTTGGTTGTGCTCATTTCCCATGAACATTGCACCGAAAATTCCCATATCACTAGTGTTTGAATCAAGTATTACTGATATCTCTTGTTGCCCCTTGTAAAAAAATTGGTTGGTGAAGGCTCCAGCACCACTAATCCCAGCCATGTGAGATTGATCATCAGAGTGTGGAGGATGGAAGGGGTCATAGGAAGAAGGATTATGGTTGGGGTCAGGACCAGTCATGCCACTAACAAAGCTTTTCTGCATCATGGTGGGAGAGTTAATGCTATTATTAGTTGCAGCGGCACCCATTTGGGCTGCTTTCTGCAATAAAGCTGTGGCAGACATGTGAGCTGATGCAGCAGCGTTTTTGCTGTCTTGGAAGTAATTGAAGGTATGTGAGTTGTTGGTGCTGAGTTGAAGGGTGGAGGATGAGGGAAGTGACACATTTTTTGGACCACCAAAGAGTGTACCTGAAGTGGTAGAGGACATGCAACCCCTCATGCTCATGGACTTGAATGGCATTGGGACAAGATGTTGTTGGGATAGGGTTTTGAGTGGGCTCTTACTAGGGTCGTAGTTGCTGTTGAATTCGGGTACTGCGTTGTTGGGACTAGTGCTTAGAGGCATTGTGGCCATGAGGTCCTGCAGTTCATTTTGCAAGCTTGGTGTCATGCTAGCCCCAGTGGTTAATGAAGGGTTTACTCGATTGTTTTCTTCGGTTAATGCGTCACAAAAGGCCCTGTGTGTGATAAAGCTGTCTCTTCTGCAAGATTCAGATTAATGTATTCAATGGAGACATGTACGGATTAGGTACTTTAAAATGCCAACTAACACTAAAAAGACAGAATCTTACCATTTAGATGGGAAAAAAATTTGTGTTGTTCTTTTATAGACAGGTAAAAAAGACAATGATTTCATTCTAGAGTTACGATCTTAAATTTAACAACTCTTGCATGTACTCGCAATTGTGGCTCCTTCTTAATTTAACATGTGAAAAGGTAGACACATCAATGTTGCCATTTGTATTTTGTAATTACAAAACAGTGTTGTGTTTTGACATATTACTCATAATTCAACTTTTTAAGAGTATATCTTTTCTGAGTCGTGTAAAGAGTTTTCAAACTTACCAATCACTTTACGTAGTTTATATAATCATGTCTAGTTTGATACAAGCATTGTTACAGTAGAATAAGAACTAGATATTGAAGTTAAACCTTTTAAATCTTACTAAGAACCCACTAAATAACTTCGTAGTTGTTGCACCATTGGAAATAGTGCATGAGCAAAGAAGTGATGAGACATAGAAGAAAAGAGTGGACCACACCAAATGAATAGTAATGGAGAGTAAATGTTATCTGTCAAATCCAGCATGTGTTTTATTTATGAGCACAAACTACCACAAAGCATAATCAAATGAAAATATATGGGACGTGACAACACTTCTTCCTGTTTGTATACAACAACCAATGTCAACATGCCGCTGATATATAATATTGTGGGCGAAATAAATTAGCATCATTAATATCTAACCCTCTAAAATATGAGCCCCATATGAATGTGATTGCCTCTTTAACCCCAAAAATCACGCAAACATTTGTAATTAAAATTTAAAATTGAACCGTTGGTAATAATATATATATGTAATGATAATATTAATGTGTACCTGGCAAATATGGTCCCACAATCACATTTGTATTCCCTGGTGCCACAGGTTTTCTGGTGTGCCTTCCAATCAGATTGGACTGCATATCTTTTAGAGCACTTGTCACATTTCCATTTCTTTTCACCATGTTTTCTGCTGTAATGCTTTTTTATGCCAGTGAGGTCTCCTAATGCTCGAGCTGGGTTGTGGTGGACGCATGAGGGCTCAGGGCACACATAAACCCGTTTCTTCACCTCATTGCTTGGTCTTTGCCTCAGTTTCCATGGAAGATTGTGACCTCTGCGGTGCAACTGAAGGTTTTGGTCCCTCTGAAACCCTTTGTTGCAGATCTCACAAACGAATCTATTTGTTGCCATTAATGTGGTTGGTGATAAAGCAATAACTTCAGCATTCGGATCTGTTTCATAAAATTCATCCATCACCACCACTATAATTTCAGCAGTAATATTCATAAAGAATGTTAGTACTGCTAATTTATTGTGTTGGTTAAGTCTGCACAGGTTTTTGTTTTATGTTTTCTTAAATTCCATAATGAGTGCTTTTAGCCAACTCATGGTGCAATAATCTTTCTAAGCTCATCAAAAACTGAGCAAATCAAAGAAGAATGAAAATTAATTCGAATAAGGAAACTTTCATGTTGCAGTAGTATTGAAACGAAGATTAATATCAAGTGTTTTTCACACTTCTAAAATTCTCACTAATAATGCACACCAAACCCTCTGTTCAACCATAATTCAACGTATTTTCAAGGACTGCCTAGTAACTAGACTTTGACCAGTAGACTACAGCTAGTATGCACCATTACCACTTCAAATTAAGCAAAATTGAACTAGTCAAAGGCACTTGGACTTCTTTAGTTTTTAGTTTCCTTAATCACACCATCAGTTAATTAATGTAGAATTTCTTGTTTGGCATCAGAAGTTTTCCTATACTGAAACTAATTCAAACATGATTAAAATCCAAATATTTGGGATCACTTAAACTTGATTTGCAACGTAAAAAGTGAAGCTCAGGGTGGAATATTTGCCTGGGGTTCCAGGTAGGTTTCTTTTCTTCTTGGTAGACTGTTGCTGCTGCTGTTGGGAAGTTGAGCTATTGGTGTTGCAAGCACCAGAGCTTGAGCCATGCCGGTTTTGAGGTTGCTGCTGCTCGCTTTCTTGATGAACTTCTTCCACAGTGTTTGCTGAGGACAAACTTCCTTCATCACCTGAAATATTTGACATTTTTTAACATAAAGACTGTAAGAAGCTCTGGTCTTTCTTTTATCTCTTGATATACTGCAAGGAGCTTATGTGGCTTGGTTTTTTTATGAACTCTAAGCAAAAGAAACTGAGGAATAGACAGAGCTGAGGAAGAATTAGAAAAGTACTGCTGCCATGATAATACTAATATTGGAAGCTGGTTTTCTTTGGCCTTTTATATATATATATATATATATATATATATATATATATATATATATATATAT
>Ga0123342_1010264_pt1 | contig 10813 bp, 2 predicted proteins | sample Turbeawhitnodule_FD_89960 | JGI IMG/M metagenome (GOLD analysis project Ga0123342, IMG submission 89960) | Root nodule microbial communities of legume samples collected from Mexico - Turtle bean Mexico white nodule | ecosystem: Host-associated > Plants > Roots > Nodule | place: Mexico: Nepantla... | reverse complement strand
TGAAAAAGAGAGTCCAAGACCTCTCCTTTCCACATGCCAAAATGTCCAGTGCCATCAAATATTTCCACCGCCAATTTCAAAGTGGACACCGGGAACCTCGACCATGATGACGAGGAGCCCGACGCTCTGGATACATCCTTCGCTTCTTCTTCTTGATTTGCCATTACAAACTCAAAATATAGTATTCAATATTACAAATAATTTCAAACAACCCAAGGGCGAACCTTTGGCTCTTGATATCACTTGTTGGGAAAAACGGGTAATTTTCCCACTAAAACAAAACACTAACAGAGGTACCCGACAAATAATATTGAATAAACAAAGCGGAATAATAAAAGAGATAAAGAGGAAAAAACACACCAGAAAATTGTTAACGGAGTTCGGCCAATTTAGCCTAATCTCCGAGCACAACAAAAACAACTCACTCTTTTATTATTATGGGAGAAGATATTATAAATTGGGATATCTAACAGTGAAGGAAGAGGAGAGTTTAATTTATAACCCTCAAACCTTATTCCCAAATAATGTACCCATCGATGTGGGACTTGGAACTAAGAAAAATCAACACATTGTTCATATTCATATGTTGTTTCTGAAGTTCTTGCAAAAATCAATATAGAATTTAATGTGTTCAAATTTCAAAAGATGATTTTAGTTAGTCTAATTTTTTTCTAGATGAAGTTAAATGATTTCTCCCTTTATATGAACAGTTAATTGGTCCTGATACATAAAGCGCCGCAAGTAGCACAAGTTTCTTCCTCTCTCACTTTATAAGCCAAAATGACTATTAGGAATTTATAAATATTATGATTTTATAGTTAAGTTTATGAATAAATTCTTAATAATACTATGAGCTTATTTAGTAAAAAGTTTTACTTGAAATATTATTAAATAAATACTTTATTAATCTATAGATAAGGCATATAGATATTGATAATATTTTCATATTAATATCAGAATGTATTCTCTAAAATATGTGCTAATTGTAATCTGTTTTGTCATAAAATAGATTGATTTGTATCCTTTTAAGGAGTAAAAAAATAAAGTGTACAAGCATGACACATCTTTTGCTGTCCAGTCATCTATAATTTAAGCAATTGAAGTATTTCCAATGATAGATATCATCTAGATTAAAAATTTGGTAGAAAAAAAATTAGATAGTTAATTAAATACTAATTTAAAAAATATTTATTAATAATAAAATTAATAAAAAAATTAATAATTTTTTAATTTTTAAAATAATTTTTAATTTAATTATTATAATAATTAATTAATTTTATAATAATTAATTAATTTTGATCTATAAAATTAATTTTTATTTAATAATTTTTTATAGTGATATCGAGCTCAACCTTCTTTCCGCCTCCACGATCCTACCTGTAACTCACACTGTCATGAAAACTGCGTTTTGAAATAAAATGCGGAGGACAATTTCAGGATTTCAAAAAATAATGGGGGTGCAGAAAGAAGAATGATGGGGTGGTGCATGAAGAAACATGATTTCTTACATTCTAGTTGTACTTTGGTTAGGTTTCCTAGATTTATTTTTATTTTTAAAAAATCATGAATTTGTTGATACAACAACCACTAAATTTAAATGCAGATTCTTCAAAATTAATTTAGATGTGGATAAATTCGATTTTAATAATTTTAGTTACAGTTATTCCGACGATTGTATTAAATCAACATTATGAAAATTTTACGACGCTAAATTCTATGTGAATGGATTAACTGACCAAAATACAAATAATGACGATTAAAATCTCACTAAACAACACGCTTAACTAACATTAGAAATTGAATTTTCAGTAGTGAAATCCAATCTGAATCCATAGTAACACAGATACACGTTTTGAATTACTTTAACATCTCTGCTTAATTACTGCCACGTATCTCATATTCAAATCTAAATATAGTGTTTTAGATTTAAGTCAACAAAATTTCATATGTAAAGTCTCTTTTAATATTATTTTTTATAAATTAATTGAAAATATTTAAAACTATTTATACAATTTAAAAATTATAAAATGTAATAAATTAAAATTTAAAAAAGTAAAAAGCTAGTAATTAATATCTAGAATATGTGATAATCTTTGTAATCTTGATTTTTATTGAGCAATAATTTTTGTTATTGGATAATTCAATAACAACACCATAGATAATACGATGAAAAAAAATCACTTTAAAGTTCAAAGAACTTAATTTTTTTTAATCTTTGTGTAAGAGATATTTACTTCTTCCGATTTTTATTATATTAATAATTTATATTTATGGATTGGACTTTTTTTGTTATTAATTAGAAAACTCAAATTCTTGTAAGAAATGAAAAGCACAATTAGAATAAAAATATAACTTTATCTAAAATCACATTGTCTAATTTACATTACATTGATTAATATATTTATAGTATGACTAGCAAAAAGAACAAAAAAATTAAAATTAAAATAGATCGATTAAACCATCAATAAAAAAGACCCAAAAACAAAATCAAATTTACATGCTAAGAAGTATAAAAATTAAATTCTTTGTTTTGAGACAAAAAAAATTGATCCCCTAAGTATAATTTATAAATATTTTTTAAAAAGAGGAAATATTTCAAAAGAATTGTCTACAAATAGCAGACTAATTATCTTGGAATACAAATATATCGTACAAGTTATAAAGCAACTCTAATGGGCTGGACTTTTTTTACAAAAAAAGAGTTGGCATATAGGAAAAACGAAAAAAAATACAACTTTTTCTTTGCATTGTTAAATAAATAATAAATAAGTGTTATAGGTTGACAACCCGAATCATATTTCAACTAGAAAGGAAAATAGTTTTTTGTTAAAATGTAGACTTTATATAAAAAATGAAACAATTTTAAAATTGTATGTAATTATAAATTAGAGTTTTTGTATACTTGTCAAACTAACATTTCTTATAATAAATTTGTTTTGTATTAAATCATCATCATTATAATAATAGAACCAAGATAGTCATAACAATAATAGAACCATTGAATAGTTTTAGTTTCCTTGGTTGCAAAAGTAGATTTATCATTTTGTTTGTAATTCAAATGTGGAAACAACATATGAGGTTTAACAATAGAATCAGATAGGTTGTGACTAAGTGATCTAAAACATTTGTTACAAAACCAGATTGAATCAATGAGGGTCATTTAGGAAAAGTTTATGAAAAATTTGACATACTCTTCCAAATAAGCCCTATCCATATTGTATCTTATGTGCTCAATACTCTCTCAAGCATATATCAGTGATGAGCTTTACTTTTTGTTGTAATCTGTTTGACATAAATCATGTTTGGTAAGGTAGAAATTGAGTTGTTGAAGAAAGTGGACCGAACTTACAGTTTTTTAAGACTAGTGTATTTAGCAGGTTTATCATCATTGCAACAATTAGAAGTACAGTGAAATGGGAAAAAGAAAACAAACACCAAATAAAGTGAATTTTTCATAGGCTAAAATTTGCTTGTATAATTGTCTATCATAGTGCAGTTGTTTATCAGAAAGCTAAAGTTAAAGGCCCATTCGCAATTGGTAAGCACCTTTTATTCCTTTGAACCATGAGAATCCTTGAGTGAAAATAAGACGGATTACTTATAATGTAATCTATAAAACAAAGTCGAACTATGAAGAATACTATTAGTAAAAAGGGTGAATTTATGAGTTACTTTTATTAGTTTTTAACAGCAATGAAAACCAGTTATGGGGTAGTGGTTTTGAGTACTTTTGGTTGGTAACTAGGAGAAGCATTAGACTTGTAGCTATTCCTCAGATATGGATATTCACCAGTTACAGTCCATATGCAATTTTAGCTAATTTCTAAACACGGTGAATCTGTCACATTCTCTACATGTAGGAACATCGTGAGCTGATAGATTCTCCTCTCTAGTCTTTTCTGTTTACACATAAAAAGGATAAGGAACTGTTGAAGCCATAGGTTTGTATAGTTGGCAAAACACCATGACTATCACATACAATACAACTCTTCTAATTTCATATGTTAGGAAGAAGTGAATCTAATTCAACCTTATAAAATTGATTTGTATTTTATATACTATGTATTCAAATTCTTCTTTCTGCTATGTGAGATCTCCAAATAGGTAAATCACACATTTAATCTTAAGAAAAAACTGAAAGATGCAATGCCATTATACCACAAATGTAACTTAAAGGTTTAAGAAATTTCAGAAAATCTAAACTTGTTGCAGGGTTTGAGGACTCTACGACCTTGTGATATTTGACTGTCTCGCCTCTTCTACACATTGAACACTAGTGTTGCTTCACCTTGAAAATGTTTAGTTGAGATATTTGAAGAAATAAGTGCTGCTTTGTAGCTTAATTTTATCCACTGTGTTGCTTTCTCATGAAACTCAAGGTACGGACGACTAGTAGGTTTGAAGTTACTAAACTCTTCATCATGTCCAACAACAGCATAAAGGCGTGAGCCAATCAGCTTAAGCTTTTTAAGCCTCAAGATTGAGAATTTGTAGTGGGGTTTGTCTTTCAACACTTCAGCATCATATCATGTGTTTATTCCTTTTTCTTTTTTCTAGTAATAGTATTTCGCTAAGAATAATATTGATAAGAGAATTTTGTTTAAACAACATACGCGATGTTATCGTTTTAATGGTAAGGGTTTCAGTAATTTAAGACTTCACTAGACAACAAAAAAACATTCGTACGTTTTTGTTTATCATGTTACATACAAAGCTGTCTTTTTAACAATGTCCTTTGTGGCTCCAAGTAACTTGTACAAGATATTCAGATCCACACAGCAATGTTCAATTTTGCTATCATGTAGTTTCCTTTAACCCAATACATTGAGGACACGCACACAGATGAGGATCATTCTTCAATGTAGGGATAGCAATTCTTCTCTTTGTGGACCTTTATATAGTACATGCATATTTGGCTGTTCTTGATAATTCAGTGAAAATGAGTTAGCTGTAGGACACAATAAGAATTGGTACAGAATCTGAGCACTGCCAACTGGTAAAAGGAGTGGTGAAATTGGCTTGCCAAACACTGCAAAGTGAAGGAGGTACAATTGCAGTTGGCATAAGTCAATGAAAATCTAGGGACCAGAATCACGTCCTATTTTTGGGGACCATATATCAGATGAACTTTCATTTTCCGTTAATTTTGGCAAATAAAAGATAACCAAAATCAACACAACCAAAAAGCTTACTGCAAAAGTGGTATCCATTAAGGTAAGATGTATCACAATCAAATGCGACATATACAACACGCCATCATGAAAAGTTTCCTCATTATGAACACAGTAACTGTGCCTCAGAATGCTACATTTTCTTTCAGACAAATCTCATTCCAAACATCATCAGATACTAGCTATATATATATATATATATATATGAATCTTGATTCCTTGTGTGTGTTATAAGGTGTTCTTTACAACAATTTAATTTGATCATAATTATAATGTATAACAGTATGAGTTTAAAGTATCCAACTACTGTGTTCATTCTTTCTCATGATAAATAGTATGGTTAAAGAAAATACTGAGCTTATAGCAGCAATCCAAAATGTTTCTGCGAATGTGAAACAATAAAGGTTTTTAGTTTCTGAAATTATTATTGAATTGACACTTTCATGAACAATTTAAGTGCTAGAAAGCTATATATAACCACCATTTAAGTGATAGAAAGCTAGAACTCAATTATTATCATGAACATTTCAAAGATAAGGAAAATTATCTGTTGTCTTCTTTTTCTTTTCTCTTTTGATTGCTATTCTCCTTTTCCCTTTCAGTTCAAAGTTCAAAAATATCCCACAATTAAATTCTACCATTACCATATTCAAGGATATACTAACGTAATACAATTTTGTAACCTTATAGTCGATTCGATTTCTGGAAAAAACCTGCTTCAGACCATTTTAATTCTTGAAAAAAATATACAACAATCAAATAATTTTTCAGTATTATAATTGTGAAACATTTTTTAATCTTTCTTTTCACTGAGTAAAATGATTAAAGTGACTCATTTATACTTTAGAGAGATTAACTAGTTAACTTTTTCAATGATTGAAATGTGTATTTGTATGTATTTTTAGCTTTTAATTTTGGAAAAGTATTTTTCAAATACGAGTGGCTAAGGAAGAAAATGTGAAGATAATAGAAAAGAATAACAAATCAAAATGTTTTTATTTTAAAAATAAATATTAGTTCTGATATGTAGTTTATACACATGGAATTTGTCTATTGCGTCTAATATAAGATAATTGACTATAACTGTTTTTAAAAGTCACTCTTAGAGTAATTTGCTATTGTTCGACATATAAAAATTTTATGAATAAAAATAAATATGTTTATCAAGAAAGTTTATTTTTATGCTTAATAGAAATAAAACAGGCTTAAATGTGTTTTTTATAAATATTTTATAAAAAAATTCAAAAAAAAAATGTTTTTAGAGAATAAAAGTGAGAGAGAATATGTGAAAGGTAAGGAAAACATGCACAATATAAAAAGAAAACCAAAACAACTCGTGTTTTTCCTTTTTGGTTTAAAATATTAATTATAGTTTTGAAACAATGTTGAAAAACTATTTTATCTAAAAAAAATTCTCTTTTTAAAACAACAAACAAAAAAAGTGTTTTCTGGTTTTAAATTTGCTCTTGATTACTACAAAAGTGAACATCTAATTTATTCCCAATTTTTTTTTGGAAACAAACATTCTCCATAAATTAATATTACATACATTTAAAAAAACAAAGATTATATGAAGAATTACTAACAAAAAAATTGCCAAATATAATATCATACTCTTTTGTGTAGTCATAAATTCTTTTGGACTGTCTTTTCTTTTATTATTACTGAGTCTGTGTTTCATAGAAATAAGTATATATGTAAAAAGAGTTAAGTTAGAACATGTTCTCTATTTGATATATTTTTTATTTCTAATAAAAAATATTATTTTTAAAAGAATAATGGTGAAATAAAGTCGTAGATTAATAATTGGATCCTTCCACCAATGGTAGTAAGAGGTTTTTGTGGACCTTGGAAAGTGAGAATGATTCCTATATCTTCTTTTTTTAGTTGTCAATATCAGAAAATAGCTTTGTTGCTAATTACACATGAGATGGCTTGTGGCATGCACTCGTGATTGGGGATAATCTTTACAGACACACTTACTTAGCAGACACCAATGGGTCTTCCCCATTGTGAGGGTCACTACATTAGTGCACATGACATACACAACTGGAAAACCAACAAATCATAAGTGATGAAGAAAAAGAGACAAATTAAACTAATAAATTAATATAAGTAATGAAAATATAATTTTATAAAAACCAATTGTACCGATCAGGTCATCGGGTGTGATGACGTGGACAAGAGAAAGGTGGGTGGTCAAGAAGTCAACATAGTCGCCGTTTGTGAAAGTGGCGTTCTGCAGTGTACATAGTCGCCGTTTGTGGAAGTGGCGTTCTGCAGTGTACATAGTCGGTTGTTGCCAGGTTGGTGTCGTCGCCGTGTTAGATAACGGAAGATCAGAGGTCTGACATCGCCGCAAGAAGCACATCGCCGGATTTCCCAGTAAATTCAGTGGAAGCAGTTGGGGGTTCAGGCGAGGAAGTTCAAGCGTGTAAGTTTAGTAAAGATGATTGTTACGTCAGCATGAGGCGTGAAGGTTAAATGAGTTGGAGTAAACAGCTTGCTCCTCGACGACGAGATTCCCAGAGTGGACATTCGTCGATGGCGAGTTCCTCTCAGTTAGAACATGCATGGCGTGGCAAAGAGGAAGGTGGCACTTGCGACAAGTGATATCACATAGATGGTGTACTTTGTTGCATCCGATACTCGCTTTGTCAGGTGGCGTTCCAGAGCGTGTTACGTGCTAGGTTACACCTTGAATAGGAGACTTGGTCGCGTAACTGCATGCTACGTATAAATGACGCTCAAGTTACCCCAACCCAGATGACGACACGTGTAGGGTTGGATGCTACCTGTTACCCCAACCCAGATGATGACACGTGTAGGGTTGGATGCTACATAGAAATGGCGCTCGAGTTACCCCAACCCAGATGACGACACGTGTAGGGTTGGATGCTACTTGTTACCCCAACCCAGATGATGACACGTGTAGGGTTGGATGCTACATAGAAATGACGCTCAAGTTACCCCTGCTCAGATGGTGACACGTGTAGGGTTGGGTACTGCCTGTTGCCCCAGCCTTGATGATGACACGTGCAGGGTTGGATGCGAGCCACGCGTCCAAACCGTAACTGCCTGGAGAGAGAAGAAACCTAGGTATAAAAGGTAAACTTAACAGAATTGGCATGGGTACGTTCATTACGCCTCATTGTTTTCTGGTTAAGAATATTTGAGTACGGTCCTACAGCACTTAGTTTTCTCTCAGTTTTTGGGTGTTCTTGTTACTGACTTGAGCGTCGGAGTGCCACCGGCCGCAGAGGCGCCATACTGTGTTTTCAGGTTCTCAAAGAGATAATCTGTAGTGTGGACTTGAAGCGCTCGTGGCGTTAAAGCTGGTGAAGGAAGACCGTGACGAGGCAACGCTCTTACGCTTGGTCAACCGGCAGGAACACCAATTATGACAATTTTCTACACCAAATCTAATCACTAATTGTTGACTTTTTTTTAGCAGTGATTGATATTTTTATGGGTTATCTTTTAAACCAGGATTGTCAAGAGCTATTTTTGCACTATTGTGGGTTATTGTTTTTTTTAAAGTAAAATAATCATTGAATTATTGTGTTTTGAATCACTAAAATAAAAGTCTTTTATGCATCATCTTTAAAATTGGTTCTTATATTTATGTTTTTACTGAAAATTAAACATGGTAGTAAAAATTTAACTGTAAATTATTTCATGATATTTTTTCTTTGGTCACAAAATTATAACCGAAAAAATTGGTCGTTATTCTGATCGCAGCCAGAGGTTTGGTCTTATATATTTTAATTACTCTAAGTAAGACAATTTTCTGTACCAAATGTAATCACTAATTGTTGATTTTTTTTGGTAATGATTGATATTTTATGGGCTACCTTTTAAACCAAGATTGTGAAAAGCTATATTGGGGGTTGTTTTTTCTTAAAGTAAAATAAATCATTGAATTATTGTGTTTCAATTACACACAAAAAAATACGATTATCAAAATCGATCCCTAAAGTTTAAAAATCAATCATTAAATTGATTTTCTACCAAAATAGCGATCAAATACTGATAGTAAAAATTCTAGTCCCAAATTACTTAGTGATCACTTTTTTCATTGATCACAAAAAAAATTGATTGCAATTCTTTTGCAAAGGATTTGGTCATCCAATTTAATAACAAAAAATTTATGAAAAATTTGGTCATTAATGAAATTAAATTTAATAATTAAAACTAAACAATTTTTAGTGACTATAATTCGGTACTATTATTATTAACCTTAAGAATCAAAACCAATGCATGTGAGTAATTTATAATCATAATAATAATATTATTATTATGATGATATTATTATTATAATAATAATAATAATTATTATTATAATAATTATTATTATTAAATTATTATTATGTTGATTATTATTATTAATTACTATTATTATGTTTACTATTATCATATTAGTAATATTATTAATACAATTAATATTACTACTATATTAATAATAATCAAAACAATAATCATAATAATAAAAATAATCATAAAAAAATAAAATCATAATAACCATAAAATAAAATAATTATAATAATAATCATAATAAAAAAATAATTATAATCATAAAAATAAAATAATTTTTAACTTTATCATTAATTTATAGTGATATATTCGTATTTAGTAACTAGTTTGATTTTGATTGTAAATAAATACAAATTTGCAACGAAAATCCAATTTAATTGTTGATTTGTAGGAATTTAGCAACTAAAATCAAATTGATTGATAAAAATACTATTTTTTTAAGAAAAAAACATTGTTTTGAAACTAAGATTTGAAGACACTTTCTTGTAATTTGATTTCAATGTAATTTGATTTCAACCTTTGAAGGAGGTTGGAATACATTAATTTATTATTTTTTTACTATGAAAAAAAAAACATAAATAAGATATTTGAGAGATGTCTCAAACTTTATAAAATAAAATATGTTCTCCTAATAACTTACAACCCTATATTCATCAAACAATTCAACATTAAACCCATAATCAGTCCTCCTATGTAACTAACTTTCCAAATCCCAAAAGTCAAACATAAAAAAAACGCATCCACAATAAAAAAAAAAACACATTAATTTATTTATTTTGAAAAATGTTAATTTGTTTCATGTTCAGTGTGATGGATGACAGGAGATGAGAGTGTGTTAGGCTTGCACTATTGAATCCTTAAGAAAGACATTATTTATGTTAAGGGAAAACTTCATTCATGTATTATTCATGGTTGGCATAACCTAAATAGTGATGTTTGGGTTGATATGTAACATCCTTATTTTTACCCATATATAATGAGATAAAAGTAAAACAAGCAATATCTAATTACAAATAAACATATACTACTTTCTCATATGTGTATCTCAAAAGAAATATCCTTCTTCATAGGGATTTAATATATACATCAAAAGTTTTAACAACAAAACAAAGCATTCAAATAAAACTATTTCATCCTCCAGCTGCTCACTAAAGAGCTCTATTACCTGCAATCTCATCTGCTCCTGTGTAAAACACAGTCATCATAGATAAAGAAACAAACACAAACAAATAACAGGGTAAGCTATCTATATAAAAAGTTTTGATATAATTTAAATTTCAAATTAATAAGCATAATTCATCAATTCTCATATGATTTCTCAAACCATC
>Ga0123342_1010263_pt1 | contig 10813 bp, 12 predicted proteins | sample Turbeawhitnodule_FD_89960 | JGI IMG/M metagenome (GOLD analysis project Ga0123342, IMG submission 89960) | Root nodule microbial communities of legume samples collected from Mexico - Turtle bean Mexico white nodule | ecosystem: Host-associated > Plants > Roots > Nodule | place: Mexico: Nepantla... | reverse complement strand
AATGGGCCTACCTTGTTGGGCCCGTTTATCGAGGTGGATACCGCTTAGGGTTGCATTACCTAATCCTTGATGGTGGATTAGGTTCATTGATCTTGGTCTGGGAATTAATTGTGACGGGGTTCGACCATCGGCCACCTTCTCATGGTGAGGGTCGGCCATCGGCCAAATCCATGTGGTCTTCAACCGTCCCAGCTCGGTCTTCTAAGGTCTCGGACCCTCGGCCGAGTCCCCAAAGGTCTCGGCCACCCGGTCTCTCGGCCAAGCATCCAAATCTATCGGCCAGACCGACTGGGTATCGGGCAGCCAAGCAGGTCCTAGCCTCGCCTAGTACCGGTACAATAATAAACATATATTTTGACTTTTTAAGAATACAAAAGAACTTAAAAATATTATATTATAACAATTATAAACTCAATTATTTGATTTTTTATTTTATTTTAAAAGGAATGGATTGACACACCATACAAAACAAACAAGTAAAATGGACTAGTGGACTAAATCTTACTCATTCTTTAATAAAAGAATTAGCTATTTTCTTGATTTGTATTCGTTAAAACAAAAGTATGATATCCTAGAATTTTGATTAAGTGTTAAAAATAGTTAAATATAAAACATAATCATGCTTTGTCTTTAAGATGATAGCTTTGTAAAAGTAACCGATAATGTAAGACGCAATTGTTTCGTTTGACAAACAATATAATATTGTGGAGTCTTTTCTTAAATTTAATAAGGCGCATATAAGATATGATAAAATGTACATAAAACATTAGATGATATTCACATAGTCTAAGCTAATCTTGTACGAAAATATATATCTATATGATTATTCTATATTGCATGGAATGTTCATCTACGAAGGAGATTCGGTAAAAGCATAAGCTAAAGTCAACATCAAAAGATCTCTTAGAGTTAAACTAAAGTTGCTTCTTCTTTCCAATTTTTAAGCACTAAGCATACTTTGGAAAGGATACTTGCATTTAATGTTATATACAAAATGAATTTAATGCATTTCAATCAAGCAAACTCATAAATAAAAGAAGAACACACAAAAGAACTAGAATCAATTCAATGGGAAAAACCCGATTCACAACAATCACCTTCTTCAAAGTCTATATAAAATATCTCAAGGAAAAGAAGCATTTTAGAGAGACCGGGTCTTGTATAGTACTGTAACGTTGTTCAAACTTTTTGTGCCCATTTAAAGCTTCACAAAAGAACACTATTGGAGTTCAATAAGCTAACTGAGAGAGTGATCAAATTCTACATACGTCTTTAGATGATGATAGTCCTCTCTAGAAAGCTTCAACGTGATCAATTGATCACTTTGTATCCAACTTCTGCATCTTAGCTAAGGGTGCCTATTAAGTAAAGAATATTCACTTAAGTTAGGAGTGACTTGTGCCAAGAATACTCAAACGGTTAGTCAGGAGTGACTATGAATCTAAAGAATACTTAGTTAAGCTAGGAGTGGCTTATGTCAAGAATAATCAAGGGGTTAACTAGATATAGTTATATGCCTAAAGAATACTCAACTTGTACTTCATATCAATAGTTTGGTTAGTGTAACTCAATCATTTGATTGAGAACTAAATGTAGTTTGTTTGGTAAAATGAACTTGTACTATTCGACATGTTCAGCCTACGACCCGATCAGGGCATGCTATGCCCATAGTCCAAACATTTGGGTCTCTGGTCCATCAGTCAGAGCGGTACATGTTGAGAAAATCATAACTCTAGAAATCGGCCCAAATACGATAAGACCCAGTATCTCCAAACGAACATTCACTTTTCGTAAAATTAACACGGTCCAAACACCAAAAGCACATTTTCTCTGATTCAGTTAGTTATTTGAAAGAAGGGAAAGAAAAGAGACCCAGTCAAAAATGATACTTTGCAAAGATATAACCCCAAAATGTAAGGGAGAATATTAACAGATAAAATATGTAGTTATCAATGCTTGACGACTACTATAAAAGGGCCATGAGACCCTAACCACCAGGTAAGTTGATCCTACGCTATATACACTGCATTCTAATATATAAGTGATCTCATTTACTTCAAGGGTTCTAAGGTCACAAAAAATCGCAACAAAGAAAGAGTGAGAGAGCATCCACCATTAGAACCCAACTCAAGTTAGTCGGCGAAAACATTTGGCGCCCACCGTGAGGTAGGTGAAACTGATCCCGCTAACTACCCGTGACATAAATTATCATTTCCACTTAAATATGTTGTGATATTTTAAATTTGTTATCATATTATTCTGAAAATCACATATGTATTTAAATTTGTCATCATATTATTCTGAAGATAATATAAATGATTATTATCATTTAAATCTGTTGTGATATTATTATGAAGATAACAAATATAATTATTATTATTTAAATTGTTTATCATATTATTATGAAAATCACAGATATATTTAAATTTGTTATCATGTTATTATGAAGATAACACAAATGATTATTATCATTTAAGTATGTTGTGATATTATTCTAAAGATAACAAATATAATTGTTGTTATTAAAATATGTTATCATATTATTATGAAAATAACATATATATTTAAATTTGTTATCATATTATTCTGAAGATAACAAGTATGATTGTTATTATTAAAATCTGTTATCATATTATTATGAAAATAACAGATATATTTAAATTTGTTATCATATTATTATGAAGATAACATAAATGATTATTATCATTTAAACCTATTGTGATATTTTAAATTTGTTATCATATTATCCTAAAAATCACAAATATATTTAAATATATTATCATGTTATTCTAAAGATAACGCAAATGAATATTCATTTAAATTTATTGTGATATTATTAGCATCATCATTATCATGATCTCCCACATGAGAGAAATTATTTTTGTACTGCATGTAGAGCGTAATAGTGTAAAAGTACATGTCTAGGAAAGTTCTGGCAAGAAAAGACTTGGTATTTAAGTGCGTCCATTGGTGACCCACCTCTCTTTCCTGGAAACTTACTTGGGTACTAGTTCACGATGTATAATCATTATTCCAGTAAGCATTATTATTCATAGTTTATGATTCAATTTTAACTATGAAAAAAAAGATTAAAAAAAAGATACATACAACAAAGATAAACACTTTGACAAATTTGTCATAACTCAAGTGTCGAGAATGACAAATGATTATGTCGATGTCCTATCGCAACTCTCTAGTAAAAGGCAGTACAACACAAAACTTTTATACTTTACAGGATCATAGAAGTGATGGGCAACAGAGCATATCATATTGAAATTCTCGATAGAGGAGTAATCCCAAGGACATGATCAGACCAACTTGGTTGAATCCTTTGATCAGACCAACTTAGTCGACAATGTTTCTACAAGACTTGGTCGAACCCTATGATCGGACCAACTCGGTCGTTAATGATTCTACAAACAGACCGACTTGGACGAATCCTAAGATCGGTCCAACTTGACCATCACGACTTCTACAAACGAACCAATTTGGTTGAACCCAAAGGTCTGACTAACTCGGTGACGTCGTCTTCTGCATATCTTTTTAGTCGAACCCTAAGGTTGGACTAATTCGGTAGCTTTATTTTCTACACATCGTTTAGCCGAACCCTAAGGTCAAGACTAACTCGGTGGCATCATCTTCTACATATCGTTTTAGTTGAACTCTAAGGTTGGACTAATTCGATAATGTTATTCTCTACACATCATTTAGTCGAACCCTAAGGTCAGACTAATCCGATAACATTATTCTCTACACATCGTTTCGCCGAATCCTAAGGTCGGACTAATTCGGTAATGTTATTCTCTACACATCGTTTAGCCAAACCCTAAGGTCAAACTAACTTAGTGACATCATCTTCTACATATCGTTTAGTCGAACCCTAAGGTAAGACTAATCCGATAATGTTATTCTCTACACATCATTTAATCGAACTCTAAGGTCGAACTAACTCGGCAATATTATGTTCTACACATCGTTCTAGTGAACCCTGAAAGTCAAACTAACTTGATGACATCGTTTACACATATTGGTGTGAACGAACCCTAAGGTCAAACCAACTATGCAACATCATTATCCGCATATCAAATTGACTAACAACGAAAGAGGAATCAACTCAAAGATACCAAACAACTTGGCTGACCCTAGAAGGGCAACCCAACGACGACCAACTCGATGCCAAAGAACATCCCCATTGTCTTATATCTGCTTGGGCATTCAATCGGTACACCAGGTCAGTAAATTATAATTTCCTAACCGTGTTATGTTTAGAACCTAACACGTGTTCACCTTGTCAAAATTACTTCTTAAGTTTTTTCAGAATGTTGCATTCGTTTGTATAATAATAGGAAAATTCGTCGGCACATAAAAAGGCATAACTAAGGAAGTTATAAGTTTAAAATATAAAAAACAGTTAGACATTAAACATTGTCCAAATTGAAATGTCAAATATACATATAAGGGTTAAACATTGTTCGTAGATTTGGGGATTGGTAAAAATAATTAAGACTCCTCAATCAGCTTCCCATCAACCATTGCTTTACATGGGCTCAGCTCTGAAAAATCCACCGAGGGGTGAACAATGGCTGCTTGTTCCATGGTGGCCTCGAAGCCGACGACATATGACTGAGTCACATCATCTTTCAGTGGGTCAATCATCTTTGAGAGATCAACCTCTTTACGAGCCATATCCTTTTCTCGGTCTCGTATATTCTCCAAAATATTAACCATATCAGCTAAAACGATTTTCTCTCTGGTCAGAACAAGTCCTTCCTTTGTCTTGCAAGCCAACTCCGAGTGTAAGCGATCAATCTCTACGGTCTAGGCTCGAAAGCGTTCATTCTCTTTTTAAAGTTCGACAATCTGCTGAGTTTTTTTACCTTCAGTTTTCTTCCGCTCTTCCACCTTGATGTTGGCCAAACACACTAGTGTAGTAGCTTGGCCGAGCAAACTTTCAGCGTCAGGGCGGAGTCGGTCTCCATCACAAATCTTTAGCCTTGCATTATCATCTTCTAGTAAGAAGAATGATTTATTATAGGCCGAGATATCCAAACTTGGATGCCACGGGCTCTTCCCTTTCGAGCTTCCAACAACTTCGCATTCTTGGATTTTCAGAGCATCCTGGGTAGGAGCTTGACCATCCGAGTGCGAGTGTTCCGAAGTAATCGACACTTCCGATCTCTTTCTCTTGAAAACTAACCCAGAAGCAGTACGTTAATCCTGTTCAGATTGAACATGAACGACGCTAGTCGGGGCAATCTCTTTCGACACTAAGTTATCCTTGGTCGTCCTTATTTTCCTTGCGCTTTCAGCCAACTCGATTTTGTTGATCGAGGAAAGCATGTTCTCGTTTTTCTTACTTAAACCCCCGACTCCCTCAACTCTTTAATCTTTAAACAGAGATTTCTTAAGCAATTCCCTTTTGGCCCAGGGATAGGTGGATGCATAATCCATTTATGAAAATTTTTTGCACACAAACACACCAAAAATCTAGATAGAACAACTTTAAAAAGAAAGAACATCAATCTCAACCCAGAAACAAATAACAATCCCAACCTAAAAAATATAAGCAACACTAGAAACAAATCTCAAACACAGTGTAAATCCAGGAAAAATAGTACGAGGAGGGGACTGCACATACCTGATAACCAACGTGACAGAGGAACTGACGAGGAACTATCGCATAGGACACAACTTTTCTTTTAAGCAAGGCGCGAAGGTAAAAATGGGATAAAAGAATGCTCTTTGAAAGTATAAGGGAAGTAAAAACGTCACGGAATAAGGATCGTTGATGTTAAGCCACGTGTACGCCTCTAAGATGGCCATTTCATCCAGAAACGCTTCGAAACTTGTGCGACACCTACCCTCTGGCAAAATGTCTTGTCACTAACGACACCTCTACGTCTCATTGTAGCCTCTTCGCCTCGTTCTTCTTGGCTTGAGGCTGGGGGATTGTGTACTGTTCGACATGTTCAACCTACGACCCGATCATGGCATGCTATGCCCATAGTCCAAACATTTGGGTCTCTGGTCCATCAGTCAAAGCAGTACATGTTGATCAAACCATAACTCTAGAAATCGGCCCAAATACGATAAGGTCCAGTATCTCCAAAAGAACATTCACTTTTGGTAAAATTAACACAGTCCAAACAACAAAGGTACATTTTATCTGATTCAATTAGTTGTTTGGAAGAGTGGAAAGAAAAGAGACACAGGCAGAGACGATACTCTGCAAAGATATAACCCCAAAATATAAGGGAGAATATTAACGGATAAATTATGCAGTTATCAATGCTTGACTACTAGTATAAAAGGACCATGAGACCCTAACCACCAGGTAAGTTGATCCTACGCTATATACATTGCATTCTAATATATAAGTGCTCTCATTGAATTGATCGTCGGAGTGTAATTAACAGGTGGAGCATCCTCCGTTGGAGCTTCAATGGTTCCAAGGTCACAAACAATCAACAAAGACAGAGTGAGAGAACATCCACCACCAGAACCCGACCCAGGTTAGTTGGCGAGAACAAAACCATTATAAAAATTATAGTGTGTATGATCTTTTTCTCTATCTCTCTACTTTGCATATATGGTTATTTGTACTAACGAAAAATGAGAACCACTGTGATATGACATATAACCAAAAATGTTTTATATAGACTAATTCGTTAAGTTTAATATCTTCGAGATATAATTGCCATTAACTAATTAATCAATTTAAAAATTTATTATCTAAGTATTCCCTATCAAACAATATCTATGGAAAGTGCATAAAAGTTCTCAAAAACACAATTTTAATACCTCCTTCTTGTGTTTTTTCTGTTTTCACAATGTCACTATGATTATTGTTGTCGTCACTAACATTGTTATCTCCAACACTACATCATTGAATTTAAAAAGCATGACTACCATTATCATTAATGTCTAATTGATTACCACAATTATGAAAACCACTTTTTTTGCCACCACCACGACTAGAACTATTTCTTAACATTGTATTTGCTACTATTGCAAGCACCATATGATTATATGATTATAATAACAGTGGTGATGAAGACGATAATAATAAAGATTAGTCATAAATAATTTTAAAAAAATTGAATTAATACATGAAATCAAGAGATAGTTGAAGTAAAAGGACGAGTCCGTGGAGCTAAAAAAAAGGTCGAAGGTTAAAAAGAAGCCTGGGTTTCGCGGCGGTGCAATCCCAGTCGCGGCGACACAGAGTTGCGTTCTGTGGAGCTTTGCGACGGTGCCAATAGAAGACCCAAATCTGCTTCGCGGTGGCCTAGAGACACGTTCCGTGGAGCTTCGTGGTGGCCCAGACTCGCGGCGACACAACAGGTCGCATCTTTTGCGTTAGGGGCGGCGGCGCTGCTAGTGGTGCGACGCTGTTTGCGCTGGTGGCGGCGACGCTGGTCGTGCTGGGTGGAGGCGGCGTTGTGCGGGACTGCTCGGGGTGGTCTATGACAACGGCGGCTCACACAGTGGTGTTCCGAGCGCGATGGACGTATGACAGCTTGGGCGAAGGCGGTAACGCAGTGGTGGTCTGGAGTGCGCGACGTTCTGGTGTGGTTGGTGTGCGACGGTGGTGCGGTGTGTGCACGATGCGGTTCATGGTGGTAACTTGTTAGTTGTTGGAAATGGTGGAGGGTTCTAAGGCTTCCTTATCCCATGGAATTGTGACGTATCTTTTGGGAAGAATGTGTATGCTAAGCCTGGCCAAAGGAAAACTTTTGCTTTGGGAACTATTCCTTTGTTCGAGTTACCTACTCCTTATATTAAGGGAGACATGATTATGGTCCGGATCGATGAGGCAGATTATTTGGCTGAACTTAAGGATTGCAAGACCCATCTACATGGTCAAGTTATTCTTTCTAAGGGAGATAAACCTCACACACACCTGGATTTAACTAAAAAGTTGCAACCGATGTGGAAGGCTCTTGGACTGTGGAAAGAAATCCCTTTTGGAAAGGGTTTTTATGGGTTTGAGTTCGCTTCTTTAGAAGACATGCGATGGGCCCTCAGAATGGGTTCCTTAAAGTTATCTCCGGGTTTCTTGAGATTGTTTGCCTGGACAATAGAATTTGTTCCATCTACTATGAAGAGTACCAAAACTCAGACCTGGATTCAAATCTACAAATTGCCTTTGGAGTATTGGAGACCAAGGGCGATTTTTTCCATCATCAGAGGTCTTGGTACTCCTTTGTCTTTGGATGAGAGTACTATGAGAAAGAATAGGGGTATGTTTGCTAGAGTCCTGGTGGATATTGATATGTTTTCCATTCTTCCCGATCACATCTAGGTTGAACGTCCAAACTATACTTTTGTAGCTGGTATGAAATATGAATGGCTTCCTCCTTTTTGCTCTCATTGTAAGATGATAGGGGATGAGCTTGCTAAGTGTTGGGTGGTTCATGCTCAGGGTAGTGTTTCTGGGCCTCAACATAAACCTTCTAAGAAGAAAATTTTTGATGAACGGAATTTGGAGAGGACCGCGGCTCCTAAACAACGGAAAGAGTATCGGAAGAAAGTTTCACATTGAACATTGATGTTCCAGGCGGGGCTAATGCAGGGTCCCCCTTGGGCCACATTGCTTCTGATAAACCAGGCGGAGTGGAAGATTATTTTGCTGATATGTCTCCTCTTGAGGATGCCTCGGATCATGAATCCAGGAAGGAGTTGTCCCCTCACACTTCAGATTTCCCAGATCAAGGGATGCTACCTACTATTATTCAAGCGAAGGGCTCAGAGTCTCATGCGCCTATTGAGGATCATCATGTGGAGGTTCGGGCTCTTGTAGCGGTACCATCTTCGTTGCATCCCACCTCTCCTCGGAGGGCTAAATCACCTGCAGATTCTACAACACCAATCAATACTCCAACTGATGGTCATCACGTGGAGATCTCTACAATTATGATTGTACCATCCCCATCGTTGGTCCTGCAAAATCATTTTTCCTCTCTCGAGGGTTTGGAATCTACGAATGTGGGAGGTGATCCTTATATTGTTACAACTTCTATTGATGATCATCATGTGGAGGTCTCTGCTCCTGTGGTTGTTCCTACCTCTTCTTGGAGGGATAAATCACCTGCAGGTTCTAACATACCAACTACAAATCTAATTGATGGTCATCATTTGGAGGTCTCTGCTATTGTAATTGTACCACCTTCATCACCTCATACCTCCCCTCGGAAGGCTAAGCCTCTTGGGGATGTTAAAGCACTATCGTTGGTCTTGCAAAATCACTTTTCCTCTCTTGATGGTTTGGAAACTACAAATGTTGTTTCAAAATTTTGGGTTCATCCTAATGAGATGGAGGAGGATGCCAATGATATTGGGGAGGAAATAATTAGCACTAAAAGAAAATCAGGGAGACCACCTAAGGGGACTGGTAAATCCAAAAAAACTGCTAAGACAGTTCTCTCCACAACGTCGCAATGAAGATCTCTTCATTTTTTTGGAATGTTAGAGGACTGGGAAACCACAAAACTGTGGAGATGTTGATTAGTTTACTTAAACTACATAAAACCCTTTTGGTTTTTCTTGCTAAACATATGGTGTCGTACACTAATGCTTTTGAAGTCCTTTTCAAATCTGTTAATATGCATTTGGTGGCTACATGTCCTATTGTTAATAAAGTTGCTAAGCTTTGGTGTTTGTCGGTTCCTAATCTGGTCCGAAATTTCTTGGTAAATGAATAGTTTATTTCTGTAACTTGCAATTTGCATGATAAATGTTTTAGCTTTGCAGGTGTTTATGGTGCCAACACATACGTGGCTAGACAATTTTTGTGGAGGGAGCTTAGTTCCTTCATAGGGCCTTGGTGTATTATGGGAGATTTTAATGTTGTGTTCTCGGTAGATGACTATAAAAGGGGTGACTCCTAATCAGGTTTCTTGTAATGAATTCCTTGATTGAATTAATTCTAATGAGCTTTCTTGTATGCCTTTTACTGGAACTTGTTATACTTGGTGTAATGGAAGGAGATAGTTGCATAGAATTCATAGAAGACTGGATAAAGCGTTATGTAACAGAGTGTTTTTAGATGAATGAGTTTCTTGTACTTATTAAGTTCTTGTTAAAAAATGTTCTGATCATTCCCCTATACTTGCTAGTCTTGCTAGTAATTCTTTGAGGAAGGTTAGCAATTTTCATTTTCTTTTTCTATGTGGCTTCAGAACAAATCATGTCTGAAGCTTATTCATGATTGTTGGGAAATAAGGTTGTTGGATGTCCTATGTTTATTTTGCAACATAAGTTAAAAAGGTTGAAAATTGAGCTCCGTGATTGGAATAAAAATTCTTTTGGTAATGTTCACAATGCAGTTCTTCTTAAGTAGGGTCTCCTCCTTGGTATTCAACAAACCTTAGAGGTTGCTAGTATGTCTGATATTGATGGGTGTTGATATTTCTCAACAAGTGTACCGAATCAACTGTAATATAGTACTCTTTAAAGTACGAATGTCGAACCCACAGAGAACAATTCTAAATAAGATGTTCTGTTGTAAAACTCATTAAGTATAGAAGAAAATTTTGATTGTTGAGAACTTGTTCATTACCAAATTAAAGATTTCACAAGTAACTAAGAGATATAGGGTTTGATTCAACCAAATACAAAACTAACTTATCAATTATAGAGAAAAATACTTGGGATTGAATTGCGTCTATCTTAATCATCTGTATTTTGAAATAATACAATATATAATACTCAAAACTACTTATTCTTGATGCTTAATTTAAAGTCATTCATCTTGATTCCTCACAGATGAAATTCATAAGATAATTTCTCAAACACTGATTCCTCAGATATT
>Ga0123342_1010262_pt1 | contig 10814 bp, 10 predicted proteins | sample Turbeawhitnodule_FD_89960 | JGI IMG/M metagenome (GOLD analysis project Ga0123342, IMG submission 89960) | Root nodule microbial communities of legume samples collected from Mexico - Turtle bean Mexico white nodule | ecosystem: Host-associated > Plants > Roots > Nodule | place: Mexico: Nepantla... | reverse complement strand
GTCAGACTTCACCGGTGGCCTCAACCTGTCAGCTATGTTGGGCACAACGATGAGGTCTTTAAGTTCCACCACAAAATTGTGCCTTAGAGGTCTATTTCCCTCTCTCCTTCCTTCTGCTCGACCTTAGGCTGGGTCCTCCTTGTCTCGTAGGTGCGCTTCCTGTCTTGGTTCTTTCTCTCTGTGGCGGGTTGTGTGCGCATCTGCGCTCTTGGGCGTGTAGGTGCAGCTGTCGTGCACTTCTCGTATGCCTCGCCCTCAAAGGCAATGTGTTCTACCGCCCGACGCCTTACTTCAGCAAAAGTTTTGGGGCGGCTGCGATTGAGCGACTTGCTAAAAGACCCAGGACACACCCATTTCCTGAATGCGTACACGATCATGGGTTCGTCTGGGGTACCCACCTTCACCACCTGCGCCTTGAAGCGGCTTATGTACTCTTTCAAGGTCTCACCTTGATACTGCTTCACGTCGAATAGGTCGTACGAAACTGGGGTTGGGGCCCTGTTGGCTAAATACTGCTCTCTGAATAGCCGCGAGAGCTGTGTGAAAGACATGATGTGACCCTCTGGGAGGCTGATGAACTAATCCATGGCCATCCCAGTCAAAGTGCTCATGAAGAGCTTGCATCTTACGGCATCAGAACCGCCTACCAGCATCATCTGCATGTGGAACGCAGTGAGGTGCGCCTCAGGATCCTCCATCCCTGTGAAGGTTACCTTGGGCCCCGTGAATGTGTTGGGGATTGCTGTCTCTAGGATCGCCTGTGAGAATGGTGTTGAGAATTCTCTGGGTGGAGTGGCAGTCTCAGGCTCGTCTACGTCGCGCCATCCGCGGCGCAGGTCCTCGTTGGCGCGGTGGAGTTCATTGTTTCTCACCTAGGATGCTGTGAGATCTGCCTGCATGCGCTCTTGCTCCGCTTTTGAGGCTGCCATTGCTTCTTGCAGCCCTTGCATCATGCCCATGAGTTGTTGCATGGTCATCTCTTCACTCCTAGCGCGTGCGGGTCTTATGTTCGTGGTTTCTGGAAGCTTTCTTGACTATCTGTGATTTGAGAACCGGAATTGGGTTGGAAGCTGCAACTGGAACTGGAAAACTGTGTGATGGGGCTGATGTTTTATATCGGCCCCACGGTGGGTGCCAAATGTTCCCGCCGGTTGACCTGGGTTGTCTTTATGCGTGGTTTGTCCTCACGAGCTAGGGCACCTTCGTTCTGCTCCGTATGGGAGTACCTGAAAGGAAGTGAACAAAGGGGCGCCCTCGCGACCGTTTGCACTCCGACGATCAAGTCAGCTAGCGAGAAACATCAAATGTGATACACCTCCTATCGAACACCGTGACTGGATGCTCTGGAGGTGGTCGAAAATACTGAGTAACTAATACTGTGTTGCCCTAATTGTTTGTGCGTACAGTGGGTACGCCGCGAAACAACTAGGGTTTACGTGTGTGTAGAACTACGAGAATTAGGTTAAAACTCGGCCCCCTTTCAAATGTCCCAAGGCCCCTTTTTATACACCTTCTGCATTTAAAGCGCGTTAAAGCGCATTGAAAGCGTATAAAAATGTGCTCGAAACATTTGATACGTAAAACGCGTACCTTATTAAACTTTCACTAAAACATTGATGAACACGTGCTTATTGCCACGTGTTCTTCTGACTTGATCGTTATTCTACGCATAGGGCCTCGTAGCGCCGTAACCCAACTTAGGGTTATTCCATTGTGTGAGTCCTCTTTCCTCGAAGTGCATCTGGCGCGTGGGCTGACTTTCTGGGTGCCAACTCATGCCCCCCAACCCCTAGTTACTCGCCCTGGGAGTGTATCTACCTTCCTCTCGCACCATGCACCTGGTTCACCCCTGGGCATGACCCTCTCATGGGTCGTATCTATCCTGGGGGTCTCCCTAAGGTGGCGTGGGTACTTCACGAGCCAGGTTACTCCCTACTGGTACTAGAATTATGGCCTTGAAGCCACTTTTCTCTTCTCTTTGTTATTGCTCTGGGCCATGCCTTAACCTGGCGACGCCTTATCTGGCGACGCCTTATCTTGGCGACGCACACACCTGGCGGCGCCTACCTTGGCGACGTCTCATGCGGTCAATTCGTTGACTTTCTTCCTTGGGTTCCTCGAGGGGCCCCACCATACGTTGACTTTGGCTTTGACTTTGACTTTGGTCAACGCCCGGGGACGGGATGGTACAATAACCCCTTCTGTATCTACCTCTTCTGGAACCGATTTTGCATCTCCTTGTTGCACTAAGGCTCCGTTGAGACAGAGGGTGCCCTACCTGTTGATTACATTCCAACAATCAAGTCAGCTAGGGCTAACCAAAAATAACCAGTTAAGAAAGTGTATCAAAAACAGTCTACCTTTACCTGGAGACTTACTCTTCTTTTATTGTCGCACATGCAACCATTCTCCCTGGATATAAAAAAATATTAGTTGAAAATATACTAAATACATTAATCTTTTATCTCTAATAGAAAAACCACCTGCCACGGGCACCAATGATCTTCAGGTGCTATCCGCAAGCCCACTTTTTGTTACCAGTGCATCTCCCTATCTTTCTAGGGTTAATAACAACTAGCCACGTGTAATATATATGCAACAGAAAATATTACTACATACTCACAACAAACATGTAAAATAACAACAATATTATATTCACATCCCCAAACATATCTATAAGCAGGTGTATATATAAAATTACTTTGCGTACTAGAGGCCTTTAAGTTTTCCTGGATCACTGACCTTTGTCGATTTCCCTTTCCCGAGCTGGCCAGTTTGGCCAAGAGGTCGGCTCGGGAATTCTGCTCTCTCAAGACGTGCACAAGCTCAAACTCAATGAAGGCTTCTTTCAGCAACATGACATACTTGAGGTATGCGGCCAATTGCGGGTCCTTGGCTTGACATCTACCTGTCACCTGCTCGGTAAAAGTAACGAGTCGTTCTTCACCAGTAGGTTCTGAGCTCCCAACTCCTGAGATAACAACATCCCATCTATTAACACCTCATACTCGGCCAGGATAACCCCAACTTCACTGCCTTGCTAATTGGAAGAACCATCTACTGACAATATCCACCAAAAACCCCTGGGATTTGGGTGAGGACCCCAGACATCAACTCAACCACAAAATCAGCGTATACATGCCCTTTAATCGACTCTCTTGGCTCATAATGGATGTCAAACTCAGACAGCTTGACCGACCACCGCACCATACACCCTACTATGTCGAGTTTCTGTAAACCCTTGCGGATAGGCAGATCAATCATCACTATCACAATAAAGCTGTGAAAATAGTGTCGTAGCCTCCTAGTTGTGAACACTACTGCTAGCGCAACTTTCTCAATCGCCTGGTAACGCTCCTCAAGCCCCTATAGCACCTTGCTGATGAAGTAAATTGGCTTCTGCATCTGGTCCTGGTCTTGCACTATCACTGAGGTAATCGCCCGGTCTGTGATGGCTTGTCGAGAACAGGGGGTCTGGAGAAATACTCCTTCAACTGGACGAAAGCTTTCTTCAACTGGACGAAAGCGATTATTCTTCTTTAAGCACTAGAAATACGGGTAACCCTTGTCTCCACTAGTCGATAAAAAAACAAGATAGAGCTGCCATTCGTGCAGTCAGTTGTTGGACTTCCTTGACAGTGGCAGGGCTCCTCATCTTGATGATGGCGGCACACTTATCAGGGTTGGTTTCTATGCCCCTCTCGGTTAGCATGAACCCAAGGAACTTGCCTAACTCTACCCCAAACACACATTTTTCGGGGTTTAACTTCAGGTTATACTTGTCGATGATCGCAAGCAGTTCCTTAATATCTGTCACATGTTGTTCTTGCTCCTTGGAGGTAACGACCATCTCGTCTACGTACGCTTGCACATTTTGGCCGAGCATGGGGGTGAGAATCCTGTCCATAAGACGCTGGTAAGTGGTGCCAGTATTTTTGAGGCCAAAGGGCATGACCTTGTAACAATAGTTGGCAAGCTCCGCCATGAAAGCAATCTTACTCTCATCCTTGGGGTGCCCCGAATCTAATTGTACCCCGAGAATGCATCCAAAAAAGTCAGTAGTCGGCACCCTGAGGCGCTATCCACCAAGGAGTCAATGCTCGACAACGGGTATGAATCTTTTGGGCATGCCTTATTCGGGTCTGTGAAGTCTACGCACATCCTCCACTTGCCATTGGCCTTCTAAACCAGCACCACGTTCGCCAACCATTCAAGGTACCGGATCTCCCTGATATGGTCAGCGCTCAACAGCTTCTAAGTCTCTGTTTTGATGATTAGGCGCCTTTCTTCATTAAATTTCCTCATCCTCTGTACTATTGGCCGAACCCTGTTGTCCATAGTGAGCATGTGGCATAGGAAATCAGGGATTATCCCAGGCATGTCAGTGGAGGACCACGCGAACATGTCCAGGTGCCTGGCTATCACCCCAACTATTTGGTCCTGCAACTCCTGACCTAGCGAGGCACTGAGCTTGAACAACTTTCCTTCGATTTCCCATTCTCGGATGTCACCAGCTGGTCCCGGTCGTTGTCTATGGCCTAACTCGGCTTTCAAGACCTCGACAACCTTTCCCTCATGACAAATAGTCTTAGTAACTCCTTCTGTTCTTTAAGCTGCTTTCATAACACTTCTAAGCATCTTTCTGGTTGGACCTTATCGTAATCACCTTTCCCTTGAGGGATGGTAGCTTCATTTTCATGTGCTTCGTAGAAGCTACCGCTCCTAACCTGTTTAGTGAGGGCCTCCCTAACAACAAGTTATAAGTAGAGGGAGTATTAACCACAACATACCTGATGAAGAAATCTTGGTTGCTTCCTCATCCATAAAAGTCGTCCTTAAATCAATGTAGCCTTGAACCTCCACTTGGTCCCCTGCAAAGCCAACTAAGCATCCATCATGCGACCTCATCTGATCGAGGGATAGCCGCAAGTTGACACACGTGGACCAAAACAATACATCAGCTGAGCTCCCTTGGTCAATGAGAGCCCGATGCACCTTTCTCCCCACCATAACAACGGATATCACTACAGGGTCGTTGTCGTGAGGGACTACACCTACCAAGTCTGCCTTCGTGAAATTGAGATCTGGATCTGGCGTGTCATCATGACCTCTCGCCTCCAGCAACATCACTGCCCTTGCGTATCTCTTGCGTTTGGTAGTTGTGCTATCTCGTGTGCCTAGTCCCTTAGAATAACTTCCTTTTGTGGTTCTCCTTGGTCGGCTTCGAGATACTCCTTCAAGAAACCTTCCCTCAAAAGCTCGCCAAACTGGTAGCCTAAAGCCATGCACTGGTCAATACCATGCTCGAATCCTTTATGGAATTCACACCAAATATCTTTTCTTCCCCCCAAATTAATGTGGGCAACCGCTCTTCGTCTGATTTCGGAGAAAGATTCTGCAGGGCTTCTGATAAGAGAATCGCAGAACGATCCCAGAGTGACCCCTTGCTCAAAGGCAGACACTATGACGTTCTTATAAGAATCGATGGCTTAAATAACAAGGGGGTGAATTGTTTATCAAAAAATTTCGCAAATATTGATTAAGAATGAACCTTTATCAAACAATCACAAATAAGCAATTAAGGAAAGCAATCAAACAATGATACAGAAACTGTTTACTGAACTTTAATCGGTTAAAAGTACGTTTTAATCGGTTGTTTATATCAGCAGCAAAAGCAAAATTAAAACAAACAGTTATAAGGAGTGAGAGAGGGAGAGAGATTTACACAACCAATTTTATACTAGTTCACTCAACCTTGAGCTACGTCCAGTTCCCAGAACAACCACTCAGTTCCACTAGTAATCACTTACAGATTGCAATAACACAACCACAAAGAGGTGACCTTGAAAACCACAAGACCCACTCACCCTCTTTGCAACTACACACCTCAAGTCAGAACACCCTTTGACTTTGCAGGATTTCAGAAACATTTACAAGTTTATGAAAGTACAATTACAAGAATCATGAAAGGAATAGAAAACACCTGAGATTACAGAAACCAGGAAGTCCTATGATCAGATCTTGTACTAGTGCAAAGCTAAACAACAATCTTGCAAACTTTTGAAAACTTCTTTCAAAACTAATCTCAATGTCACTTTGATTTCAAACTGTGTAAAACTTGTGTCATTTGTTTTGTAAGAAAGGCTATATTTATAGCACTTAAAAAATTAGTCGTTCAAGGCAACATTAATGAGTCAAAGCAGTTTTGATCACACTCAAAATAGAATAACAGGTTTTCAAAAAACTGTTAGGAAATGTCACAATTTACTGGTTGAAAATTCGATTTAACCAGTTGAATTGGTTAGGCAGTTACATAACCAAATCAAAAACAGTTTTAAAACCTTTAAAAAGCCAAGTGACAAACAACCGATTATTTCGATAATTCAACCAGTTGTTTTCTCTTTGCTTAGAAAAACACTTTTCCTTTTAAAACAGATTGAGCATGTTTTATGCAAGTGTCAAGAAATGATCTTTACATAGATTCTAAACACTCTAATCTAAACCTAAACCAAAAGCAGTACAACTTCAAGCTTCATCATGGATTTGAAACATCAAAGCTCTCATGCTCTACAGTTCTCATCATGAGTTCAGAGTTTCGCAGTGAGAGCCCAAAATCGGTTTAGATAATCCTTCAGTGTCTCCCCCTCCCTTTGGCGTACATTGAAGAGATCATATAGGATTGGGGGCTTGGTCTGGTTACCATTAAACTAATCTCAAAACAATTTGGAGAACTGTGCAAAAGAGGTAATATGGCCATCCGGGAGTCCATTGAACCACTGTATTGCCGTGCCTGTGAAGGTGCCAATGAACATCTTGCACCGTACTGCATATGACCCACCCGAGATAATCATCTAGGCATTGAACGATGTGAGGTGACTTTCAGGGTCATTGACCCCTGTGAAAGTAATCTTAGGTGCCACATAATGCACAAGCACAGGCTCATCCATAATAGCACGCGAGAAAGGCTCGGGGCAGTCTCTCTCTGGCGGATTTGACTCTCGTTCTCTTGGGATACGTTGGTCTCTGTGCAAATCCTCATTGGTTTTGCGTAACTCTTCTCGTAATCTCTCATGCTCCTGTTTGGACTGCTCGTTGGCTTCTTGGATATTCCTGATGGTCTCCATAAGTTGTTGCAATGTGGGAGCCTCACCTCCTTCTGGTCTCGACAACACTTGCCTCGCATTCCTAATCTCCTTTTGTAAACTCGAACACGAATGTGGATGGGATCAGATTTTAGCAGGCCCCACGGTGGGCGCCAAATGTTCTCGCCGGTTGACTTCAGGTTGAATAACCCTTTCTGTATCTACCACTTCTGGAACCGATTTCGCGTCTCCTTGTTGCACTAGAATAAGGCTCCGTTGAGACAGAGGGTGCCCTACCTATTATCACACTCCGACGATCAAGTCAATTAGGACTCACCAAAAGTAACCAGTTAAGAAAGTGTATCAAAAACATTCTACCTTTACCTGGAGACTTACTCTCCTTTTATTGTCACACATGCAACCATTCTTCCTGGAGATAAGCAAATCTTAACTGAAAATATACTAAGCACATTAATTTTTTATCTCTGACAGAAAAACCACCTGCCACGGGCACCGATGATCTTCAGGTGCTATCCGCAGGCCCACTTTCTGTTTCCAGTGCATCTCCCTATCTTTCTAAGGTTAATAGCAACTAGCCACGTGTAACAGATATGCAACAGAAAATGTTACCACATACTCACAGCAAACATGTAAAATAACAACAATATTATATTCACTGCCCCAAACATATCTATAAGCATATGTATATATAAAACTACTTTGCGTAATGACCCTACCGCGCGCTTTGGGCCTTCCCTGAAAAGGGGCCATCTACACGGGTCTTACTTAGGCCCAACAACCGAGCTGACCTCCCACGCTACAAAATAACCAAGCATACTAAAATACTACCGAGAACCGAGTACTAGTCAGTACAAAAAATAATTAAAGTTTTACTTTGCATCTATGTTTGTCCTGTAGATGTATGTAAATGTATGAGAGTATCTTATCAATGTTTTGCTACAAAAATATTTTAATGAAGATGACTATTTTTTTAACTATCCTATTGAAATCTCTTCTTTATATTATTTTTTTATTAATAAATTTTAAATATAAGACTTTACTTGAAACTAAATCCATTGTCACTCTTAATACTAACTCCTTTAGATGATTAAAATAAAACATTCCTTTTTTTAGTACATTAAATTCAATTTTTTTTAAATAAAATAAAATAAAGGTCACACTGCAATAAGGGGTAAATGGGGTATGGTTTGTTTTAAAATAATAATTATTTTTTATTTGTTTATGGGGCTAGCGGGTCAATCCGTCTCGTCCCGTTGTTGGCCTGCGCGGACTACAAGTTCTGCGGGTCAAAGCAAGATAGATTAGTGAGTCCGCTCTATACTTTTTGGTAGCGGGTTGCGGACCGACTCTCATAATCCGCCCCACATTGCCATCACTATCAATAACTCACATATTTGTTTCATGACTATGATGTTTTTCCTAAAACATGACTTTATTAGTGTCATAATTAAATAATTATTGCCCAAATGTAAATGCAACGCTTAGTAAATAGTTGCCTAAAGTTGTGATAAAATATGTTTCTTAAACCGTGACATAAAGATGAGATATATTTTACAAGTCTAAAACAACGATTTTAAAGCGCAACAAATTTATTAAAAAGTCTGTAATTAAAAAGGAAGCAAGAAGTAATCACTTCATAGTAATTAGTAGCAACTCTAATAGATTATCATATGATTTTATGATTAATTTTATTTGTTCAAATTCTTGTTTTCATTATCTTCTTTTATATAATAGTAATTGTCCCGACCCGTTCTCGGTCATCGACCCAGAGGCTGACCTCAGACATCGCGCACCGATGTCTGGTGATGAAAGGAGGGCCACGAGATGGACCCGAGACGCACTTACCAGGGGATTGGTTAGTCTTTGGATATTGATATTCTAAGTCCGATTTCAGAGATTGATATCGAACCTCGCCAGTAGAGGGAGAGGATCGAACATCGGTCGTCTGAACGTTGTAGAAGGTCATGTAAGGTAGGCCTAACAGCCATGACAAGTTAACAGCTAAAGACATAAGATAAGTGGGAAGCCTAAGTCACGAGGGATTCATGCACGTGGTGTGTATGACGCATGAAGGTGCAACACGTATGGGTAATCCTAGGAAGCGTTAAGGTCCATTAGGGTTAGGGTTTCCAGGGAAAGCTACATGCATGGCACGTGAATACTTAGGGCAGCCACGAAATAGATGGCGCTAGAGATTAGGTGCACAAGTTGGTACCCAAGCGACCACTCTATCATTCGTTGCACTCCAATTAAGGGAAGTTCATGTGCCAGATACGCTAAGATCCTATGAATAGCAGCGCAAGGACATTCTCCAAGGAACCCTAGTCAAGGGTAACAACACAAAGGTAAACCCTAGTTTCAGCCTATATAAAGGGTGCCCAAAACCCTAGTAAGGCACACAGTTTTTAAGACTGAAACTAATATACACACTTGGTGTTTCTTTGCCCTAATACTGACTTGAGTGTCGGAGTGCAAACGACCGCTAGGACGCCCTATGTCTTTTGTGTTTTTAGACATTCAAACGGAAGGGAAAACACGTGCAAACGTAGGGATTCTTGAACGTGAGAGTGACGTAGATGCACAAAGACATCTTTGGTCCAATAAAAAATAGTATTAAAGAATGAAATGAATAATAATATTTTTATATAAATGATTGTACAAAATATTTTATTTCAGTTCTCAAAAAAGTTAGTCACTTCTTATCTTCAGCATCGAAAGAGACTAAGGTAGTCTTATCTTGATTCTTGGTCTAGTCAAACAAGCATAAATATCTTTATTTTAAAACAAGTTGAGTTATTAAGCTGACTCATATTGCTTGAAAATTTATTGGTCAAATTGGAGATTCTACCGTAATGAATTAGTATTATTAAAATAATACAAATAATCAAATAATACAAAGAATAATATTATAACAATACTATTAAAAGTTAGAAAAAACTTATTAACACTAAAAAAAAACTTAAAAATCAAATATATCATAAAAATACATACTAATACTTTTTTTTAAATAACAAATTTATCTAAAAATGACATATACTTAATACTTCTTTAAGAAAAAAAATTCAAAATAACAATAATATTCTTTAGAAAACCATTGACCAGTTTTTAAACATGTTTTGTTGATTGATTGGCGGACAGAAAAATTGAATGCTCCTTCTTCATTATGATCTTGTTTGTTACTATTAATATGACTGATTGAATACTTTTGCATTTTAATAGGTTTCTACTATACTATGTATCATGTATTAATTACTTTTCTACTTAATTATATTTTAAAAATATTTCTAAAATAAATTTAATAATAAAATAATTTATTATAATTAAACATAATTATTATCACTAAAAAAAATCATTACATATAAATTAATTTTAGAGACAAAAAAAAATTAGTCACTATTAAATATAAATTAATTTTAGAGACAAAAAAAAATTAGTCACTATATTGACTAAATTAAATTTTATTTTAGACACTAAAAAAATTATTGGTATTTAAAATGGTTTTTATTATTAATAAATAATTTTTAAATTGATATCTAAAGTTTTAACTATCAATATTAATCTATAAAATAATATATAATTTAGATGTTTCGGCCGGTTGACCTGGGTCGTCTTTATGCGTGGCTTGTTCTAACGAGCTAGGGTACCTTCGTTCTGCCTCGTCTGTGTGTACCTGAAAAAGAAGAACAAAGGGGCGCCCTCGCGGCCGTTTGC
>Ga0123342_1010261_pt1 | contig 10814 bp, 12 predicted proteins | sample Turbeawhitnodule_FD_89960 | JGI IMG/M metagenome (GOLD analysis project Ga0123342, IMG submission 89960) | Root nodule microbial communities of legume samples collected from Mexico - Turtle bean Mexico white nodule | ecosystem: Host-associated > Plants > Roots > Nodule | place: Mexico: Nepantla... | reverse complement strand
CCCACCATTCGCTCGGATAACCTTGGCGCTGTTCTTCTTGCATCCAATCCTATTATGCACTCCAAGACCAAGCATTTTGAGCTTGACCTCCATTTTGTTCGTGATGCTATTCAACAAAAGCAATTGCACCTTCTACATGTCCCTGCCACTTTACAGATCGCGGATGTTTTCACGAAACCTTTAAGTGTTGGCCCTTTTTCAGCCTTCTCACATAAATTAATGGCGTATCCTAAACCATCAATTTAAGGGGGGGATATTAGGTATAACAGTAATAACTGTTTATAACAGTCCTAACTGTTCACTTGTATTCCATACTGCACTGGGTACTATTGATACCCAGGCTGCTCTACTTAAGTTCTCTCAAATACTAAAGTTCTCTCAATCTCTCTCTCTCTTCTTCCTAATCCTTTCTCTCACGCTCTTTACTCTTTTAGTATGCATTACCGGGCTATATGGAAATATAATAATCAGTATATATATGCATTACCAGGCTTATCGCAATTTCACAAGATGACTATATTAATTAACAGCACAAAGACAAGTTAAGCACGTAACCAATCAAATCCATATATGATGCATTTAATAAAACCAATGAGATTGGGAACACCTTACCATAATTTTTTTCTCTCTAAGATAGTTAAAAGCAGCAAATAGATCGTGTTCTGAGTATCGCCGAAGAATATCTGCTAGTAAATTTGGTGGCTGAGGACTAGTTGAGGTGCTTAAAAAAACAAGTTTAAATAGCTCTACAGCATTTGAAATAGCCAATGATTCGTTTACTTGTCCATAAACATTAGCCATGTTATTCAGAAACCTGGTAAATTTTTTATCAAGTCGCCTCCGACGTGATCTTTGGGAGGACAACGAATGGGCCTTTCCACTATGACTCCGAACATTTTCACAAGGAATAGCTGATGTACTTTCTTCATTTTCTTGAGATTCCTGTCAAAAAAAGATTTATTTAGTTATTGTGTCAGACATATTTCAGAATACTGAAACACTATGGAACATAAATTATAAAAAAAAAGGAAAAAGATTCCTCCAAGAAGGATAAAGAGAAGAGAGCAAAAGGAAAATTTAGAAATTAAAACTTAAATACAAGATTCAGCAAGAAATGTGTTAAGTCTTTTTTAGATACTCAGAAACAATGACTTGACACAACTGTTGTTAAAGTCTTAGAGAATTACATAGCCATCAGCATTCAGACTTGCATCTGAGCACCCTTCATATTGCAATTGACCCTTTTGGGAGGAGGCATCCAGCTTAGCTATAATCTTGTGGCGAAGAATCTCCTCAAGGGCTGTCTTGATATTTTTGTTCTCAAAGTCATCCCAAGCTTCTCTATTTAGACTTCTCGTTTGAATTTCAACATCTGGACTAGAATTATTTGAGATACCTTCATAGGACTGTGAACGCACAAACTGTTTGCATTCATCTGAGTTTAGTGACATGTTCTGAGACTTCTGCAGATGTTTTGCATATCGTTCACTAAGTATGTTACAGAGTTTATTCACTGCTTTCCTAAATCTCAAGTTAGCATTCAACAAAGTCATTCTTCTCATACAAGCAATTGGAGAAGTTGGTAGATCAGAAATTGAACTCCAATCTACACGATGACATTCGGCACCAAGAACAGCACGTTGTTTAACATATTGGATCACCAACTGCCTGAAATGATATAAAATCATACATACTCAGACAACACAAATAATAATATATTCATGGCCTTATAGGAGAGACAGACAACTAGTAATCTAAATTACAACAAATATGCCTCAACTTGCAGAATAATAGAATGGACACGGACAGGGGAGAAAAGTACTTGTTATCTTATTAAATACTAATCCTTGACACTCTTAAGCTATTTATACATTATAATTCAAGCCAATTTTTTTTTTTTAAAATCTGGCTAATAAAACATTGTTTCATAAAATCAGCATTCATATCAATTATAAGTAATTTAATTAGTTTTTATCCTTTCTTTGCAAGTTAACCACAATTCTTAAAATAACTATTCAACATTAATTAGAGTCACAATAGTTTTTGTAAGAAGTTATCACAAAAATACGCATGACAAAGAACTCTTGATTTAAGTTTGCATTACAGGCTCCACTAATATTGCCAACAAAATAAGCCTATACAGACATTATATTTTATCAATTCAGTGCAAACTAAAAATTCAAGCAAGAAAAAGAACTGAATTATTTAATTCAATTTGGCTTTAATATATAAATGGTTCAACTTCAGAGAGTCATCATTTCCATACCTACTCTAAAATAAAATAATTATGTCACTTGAGATTTAGCAGGTTCCTAAAGCTTCAGTTACCTATCAGTTTTGTCTGACCAAATGAATCTTCTATGACGTGTAGGCTTCATTTTCTTTAAGACACACTGGTTAATGAGGGGGGTACAGTCTTCGGGCATACTTTCCTCAAATTCTTCCATGTCTGTGGCACAGTCCCCTGACTGCACATCCAAATTATGTGATTGTTCAATGTGCATATCCACAACATCAGTTAATGCATCAATTCTGGCATGTTTAGCAGGCCTGAGATCGGTGAATTTGTTTTTCCTACGACAAGATGAATCACCCATGCCTTCAGGTGAATTATCGTCTTTCTCCTCATCTTTGAACTGACTAACAAAATGGCGACGACGCTTGCAAGAATACATGCTAAGTACCTATAAGTGGCATTAATAGGAAAGAATTGCAAGAGTCACTCATTTTGAAACCGTGCAATTTAAAATTTTATTAAAATAAAAAATAAAAAAACACTTTTCTCATTTAAAAGTTTTAAATTCAGAGAGTTCATTTCCATTTACAGTTCTCAGTAACAAAGTGTATGAGAAATTTCACCAATATTAAAGCCATTAATTTCCTTCCATAAATAAGGTTTCTGGTTAACTACAACTACACAATCATGCTTTCTTAAATAAATGCAAAATAATATTATTTTGGGAGAAACATATTAAAACGATTAACAAAAGGAAAATGTAAAATGATATTATATCCTCAAGGATATAATCACCTGTAGATACTGAATTTTAGTTTTTGATGGAGCAGGGGGGTTGCAAGTGATTGCATTTTCCTTTCCAAAAGGGATAATAATCAACAAAACCCAAGCCTACAACTTCGAACAAACTAACCTGCTCCATGGTAAGATTCAGATCTTTTGCAATCTTCTCAAAGTCCCTATACGAAATTTTGTCACTGAGATTATTCTTCATTACATGCTTTAAAAGCTCAGCACGTTGTTCGGCTGTCATAACATGAGTAGATGCCCATGAACGGTAGCGAAAAAGCTAACAATATAAACAAATAATTACTATCTTCAGAGTTTGAACGGATGCATTATATCAAAATATAATATTGGGTTAGAAATAAGGCATTAAAACTGAGAAATATTGAAATTGTACACTGGAGGTTACCTCTTTGACCACAGATCCAGGAAATGCATATGAAGCAGCCTTTCGATCAGCAGTAGCATAGTAATACTCCAACGTTTTCCAATATTCATCAACTGCACCTCTATTAGAAAGAGTAAAATCATGCCTGACTCTTGGTCGAAGATCAAGAGATACAAAATTTAAAGATACTGCATCATTTGAAATGGGCTCCTCAATATAAGGCCTAAGCTCCATGGTGTGAGTATGGGGGGATTTTAATCCATCTCTAGATTGCAAATCAGTTACCATGCGAATCAACTACACAAACAAATCCACATCAAGCATGCATCATTAAAATTTTAAATGTAATGGTAATCTTGCTTATTACTTTTAATGTCAGAATCCCTTGATTTATGATGCAGTAAATATTTCCTTGTACAATTTTAATAACATAATTAGAAGATTTAATTACATTCCATAATTAGGAGGATTAATAAGATGACAGTATATTTCATATTTACTGTACAGTATCATTGATCCTGAATCATAGGGATAGATTATATCCATCATAAATTAGGATTTTCAGTTATTAAGTCTTTGTATTCTATATAAAAGCAATTGTTTCTCTCTGAGTAAAACTAGAAACAGTTTTTTTCTGACACTGACATAGTATCAGAGCCCAAAAATCCTTGAGAGCCTGTGTAATATCATGCACAGCCTGCATTGCTGCAAAACCACACCCTTTTCTTTCTTCCGTTGTATTCATCTATGCAGCTTGCATTGCTGCAACACCACATCCCTTCCTTTCTTCCACTATATTCCTTCTATGCCTACATTGTCATACTTCAAACCTCAAAAATACTCAGAACACTTGACCAACAACAGAGTTCAGCACAGAGGAGATTCTAAAATTAAAAGTGAGTGGCATGGGTATTTCTCTTGATACAAAAAAGTGAAGTGAGCCAAGTTTTCAAAACCTTCATCCAAATGATTAAAAATCAGTTTGAGACAACTATTAAAAGAGTCTGTTCAAATAATGCCAAAGATTTTTTCAACCAAACATTGTCCTCCTTCAATGAACAAGGAATAATTTATGAATCTTCTTGTGTGAACACTCCACAACAAAATGGGATGCCAGAGCAAAAAATTAGGCATCTCATAAATGTAACTCTACCTCTCTTCACCATAAAAATGTACCAAAACAGTATTGGGGAGAAGTTTTCGTTCTACCTATTTGGTCCCATTCAACTACTCTTCAAATTTTTCCCAGACTTTAGGTCAACAAATAATCTTGCACATCGAGTCTTTGGCTGCGTATCCTTTGTCCATGTTCATCCTAATCACAGGGGGAAACTTGCTTTGGAGAATGCAAAATCACACCAGATTTCAAAAAAAGATTAGCATGAATCATGCCTTAGATTCTATTAAAGGTTTTATCAGATTGTCAGGTAATGCTTCTAATAAATCAATGAATAATGATATATATGACTTTTCTGTGTTAATTTTTTTTTTTTATATTAGTGTGTGGCTGGGGAAAGTTCTTCAGCCTTTTCTAGTTGTTTGGAATTTTCCCCTAGCTGACTGGATAAAGGTCAATATGGATGGTGCAGATAGAGGGTCCCCAGGGCTTGCTTCTTGTGCTGAGATTTTTAGAGGTAGCATGGGTGAATATGTCAGGGGGGGGGGGGTATCTTCCTTTCTTGGTGTTCAGTCTTCTCTGGTGGTGGAGTTCATGGGATCTATTATCGCTCTTGAGGAGGCGCAAAAAAGCTGGCTATAGACATCTCTGGATGGAGTGTGATTCTTTCTTAGTTTTTCTGACAATTAACTCTTTTTTTTCCTAATAAATTCTTACTTTCCAACATGGTGGACGTTTTTCCCCTCTAATTGGTAATTAGCAACTCTTTATCTTTCAGAAACCTAAGAAACTTAATTTTAACAGTGGAAAAAAAAAAGAGTAATCTTATCCTACATACAGTAAGTAAATTATAACATAAAAACAAGATGAACAAAACTAAGTTGCTGCATCATCAGTCAACCGCTCAAATAAAAAAGAAAAATATAGCAGCAATGAAAAAAAGGTAAAATAGTCATGTTGAAAATAACTCAAATACATAAAAGTTTTATAAGCCATGAGAAGGAATACATAGTAAGTTTGAGTTAATCAGTTTGTGACAAACTTACACTGCCTTATTTAAATCAGACTTAACTAACCACTGGTTACCCATCAATCTATCTAGTTTCTTCCCCTTCCTTTCCCTCTTAATAAAAACACAAATCGTAGGACATAACATAAAACATAAATGAGTAAGAAGATTATTTATGCTGAATGCGTCAAATTATGCACTGCCATCACTGGTTGAGTAGCTCTCCCAACTCCCTACCAAAGCAAGACAGGGTAGGGATGAATGGAACTAACTCAGCAGGGAGACTAACAGAAAACAGATATGAAAAAGAAAATCCTTAACTTTGACTGAAAAAAAGTTTTGGGTGACAATGTTTCCCTAAAAGAGATAAAAAAAAAAAAGTAGTTTTGTCCAATAATGATGGCTGCAACATGTCAAGGAATTGATCATTTTTATTTGGTAAAGATGACTCTAGGGTCTAGCATGTTAAGTGGTTGAATACTCCACCAACCCCAGTCAGAGACTGTAATAAGATGGAAATAAAAGTAATTGTGAAAGGTAAACTTTCCAATTAAATACAAAGACTTCAATTTAACTCAACAGGCATACCTTTAATCGCCGTAAAATGTCAATAATTAATGACAGCCTGCCCGTTGCTTGACCATCCATTATACACTTGTACTCCTCTAGAGGGAGATCAATGAGACGTAAACCCATCTTGCACATTTCAATCATTTCTTCATATTTTTTAGTGGACCCAACCACTTGCAAGAATAGTTCAACTGGCATTTCTTTAATAGTTTCTTCTAGAGAAAATAGTTTGCTGTTACTATGAGGAGTATCAGTTAACTCATTTTCACATATTTTAGATGATAAAGCATCAACACGGCCAGTTGACCTATGCAAACAATCCCAGACATAACTATGCAGCAGCTTAGCACGAATCATTTTTGCTAATACAAATCCGTTGACACGCATGGCTTCTGCTTTACTAACCTGCCCATCTGGAACTGTAACACTTTGATTTTTCTGAATATCCTCCATTACTGGTATCAATTCATCATTTTTCTGATGTGAAGTACTTTTCCTGCGAATATAATTATTAAATGATCGTATCGTATCTTGAATTTCATCAAATAACTCTGGAGATTGACTCGTGGACGGACGCACAACTACCACATAATCTTTTGTCCTCGAATATTCAGAAATAACAGGTGAATGTACTGTTATGCATTTGACCAGCCGTTGTTCTTGAAGTACGCTTAATATTCGGAGCATAGTCTTGCGATCCACTTTTCTAGACTTATCCTTCTCAAAGCTATTAAGCCACCTATTTAGTTCAGGTTTCAAAATGAACCTTTCATCCTGCATGAGGAAAAATGCCAAAAAATGACTTAGGAATGTAAAATATAAATTTTAAGGAAAAAATATTTACTTTATTTGCAATAGGATTAGGAAGGGGAAGAAAGACAGACCTTTAGTCTTTCAAGTATCCTATTTGCCCTTCTAGTGTTATCCACACTTAAGGATGAATTTGCATATCTTTTATATGATCCAGTAGAGAATGGTTTCAACACATCAGATGGGAATGCTCCTGATGGTGCACTGTCCGCATCCACTGATGAACAGACCACCAAATCTTGCAATTCTATTGAGTTTTCTACAAAGTTTGACTCAGTATTTCTAGGGTATACACTTGATAGTTCTGCACCAACTATTATATCTTTCAATTTTGCATGGTCAGCAAGTTCCCCACTGGCAGTAGAAGCCACAAATTCAGATATTACTTTTGAACTGTCAGGCACATGGTTTAAAATCTTATTTTCATCAAGCTTGCAAATAAGTTCAACTTCTGGTTCAAGGTTGAAATTTTTAGAAGTCCAAACTCGAATTGTCTTAGATTTTAGGCATTGTTCTTCCATCACTTTCATTCTAAATCTATAGCACAAATTTACAAGTCGAATGTGACTCTTTTTCAGTTCAATCCCAAGCCTCTCACATATCTGTTTACAAAAAACACCCAATATATTCTAAATGAAAAGGCAGCAATATTCAAATTTAAGGAATAATCACGAAGAAGCAGCACTAATAAACAAATCTTCACTTGAAGCCAGAAAGATGGAAAAAAATATGGAGCTCATTTCAGTCAAAAGAGTTCACAAATGAATACAGGAGACAAACAAAATGAGGAGTTGGTCCAGCGGTAGATATTATGTATAACATGTAAAATATTTGTGGTATAGCAAATTTAAATCACACACCTCTTCTTCATCTTAATTCATCAATTTCATGAAAAAGAACAACATAAATCAACTCTAACTTTTGTTCATTCTTTCTTTTTTCCTGCAATTGACATCTGTTCATGTCTTACCAAAGAGGATAATATAAGAATAAAAATTGTACCTCCTTCAAAGTAATGCCACAAGATCCTGCAGCATCAATAATATCAAAAATTTGATGCTCAATGGGAAGCTCCACAAGCTGATCAATAACTTGACATGTTTTTCCAGAGTTCAACTTCCTATCTTCATTTCCAGATCCAGCAGTTATTTGGTCAAGAAGCTGCAGGCAAGGCTCAGTCTGCAAACACATAAAAACTTACATCTAGATTACCACCAGAACAAAGTTATGCCTAAGAAGGGGGAGGGGGGAATTGGTTGGCTGACCCACTGAAAGTAAAAAATGTTCAATTGATATGAAGTGTAATCATGAGATTATCAATCTATATTAATCTAAAAGATTGAGACTAGGAACTGAAAAAAGAGATTTAGACAATCAATAATATTAATCTCTGCCATGAATAAGGGAGAATTTTTCATCACTGCCATGTCTTTTGAAAAGGATTGTGTTAAAGCACATAACCACCACAACCACATTTTATGTTTTCAGGCAATTAACCAATCAGGTCATACTTAGAAATTAAATGATAAGAGTGATACATTACAGTGTAATCTACAGCAGAGATTAAAAATTCATCAAAATGAGACATAAAAGTAATGATACAGTGTAAGCTAACCAACCTTGCCATTCACCTTAGCAACAAACTGCTGCACAATACCATCTGTTTTCAACCTATGAGAAATCTGGTCACACAAGAGCAATAAGGCAAATCTGGAAATAGCAAAAGACTTAATTATAATTTGGTAAGTTCAAAGTCAGAAAAACAATACTTGTCTCCAAGCCCTTTGTTTTTGACGCGATCCACAGTAACCAAGATCCTTCTTAATATCCGACACAAGAAGAACCTTGAAGAGATAGATAACAGTAAAAACGTGAGCATAAATGATGATATTAGCTGGTCTGGTTGGTAACTTTAAAAATAATTGAAAGAAAATGAACCTTGCCATTGGCATTTGCAAGTTTGTCACAAATAGCTTTCATTTGAGGTGAATAATCCTTTAGCTGAACGTCTGTTTGAAACGTGGTTCCATCTGCATCATCCTCCTCGTCATCTGGGGAGTTTAATTTAGTAATTTCAAACTCAAACCTTTGATGACAGGCAAGTTGTTTGGCATAGCGACGTAAGTACACCAAATGGGTAGTTACACATGGATAATTCTTGGATTCACCAAGACTGGAGATTTGTTTCTTCTTCTCAATCGCAGAGCGCTTGACGACTAAACCTTGACACTCAAGACTCCTCAACACATAGTGGAAGTTATTGGCATCAATGTGCAACTGTTTAGCAAGCTGAGTTTGAGTAATACCGTTGCCTCGAGCATTAGCAAGAAGGTGAAGAACACGCTTTTGGGCATGTTGGAGTGATTGCGATTCGTACAGACCAGCAAAGTTGTCAATAAGGCTCGATTGAGGAAAGATCTTCAAATTGAGCTTCTCAGCATCCTCCAATTCCGAAGAAGATGGTCGTGGTTCAAAACGGAGACCCGGAATGCGGAGCAGGTTCGTCCAAATGGCTCTTTTGACGGTGCGATTCAGATGGAGATTGGCGGATGAAAGACTGGGTGAGCCTTCCAGTTTCACCCATAAGGCTGCAAGAGTGACCCCATCTTCAATCCCACCGCATATCTCTTCCACCGCCGCATTCACAACGGAGTCCATTCTCTTCTCTACACTCTAAATTCCTTCTTCTTTTGCTCAATCTCACCCCCAAAATCCAAAAATACGAAACCTAAATCTGTTCAAAAATACGAAACCTAAATCTGTTCAAAAATACGAAACCTAGTGAGTTGAATTTGTTGAATTTGTCTAAAATTTCAAATATGAAAGATAAAAATAAAAAACGAAACAGTTACTTACTGCAAATGAGAACTGAGAAGAAGTACCCGCAATAGCGATAGCTGAAACTCAGGTGATATTGCAAAATTCCTAATCTTTTTAATTTCTGAACTTTTTAAATATATATCTTATTTACGATATTGCTGATTTCAAAATTATTATTATTTTTTACAAAATTAATTGCATCTTTAATGGTTTAATGGAATAAGCATTTCGTTTCCTCTTTTATAATGTTTAAAAAAAAATCATAACAATATAAAAATTAAAAAAATTATCTTATAATAGTCTTTATACATATTTATTTATTTATATTTGTAATCTAATCTTTCTAACAAATCTTATTTCATACTTTTATATATATATATATATATATATATATATAATATGTGAAAACTAAAAAATTTACTATTTTAATCTATCTTCTTTTATGACAGGTGTTAGTTTTAAGGTTATTTTATATTTTTTGAATCGTTAAATTTAATGTATTTTATAAGTTCACATATTTAATGTATTTATACAAAAAATAAATGGTCAGTAATTTTATAGTAATTGAACAAATAAGAAGCAAAGGATAAAGGAAGTTCCTAGGTTTTTGGCGGGAAGTATAAATTTCTTTAAAATAACACTAAAATAAAATCGAAGATCTTTAAAGATTTTAAAGATACTCTCGACAATCACCAAAATAAGAGGGAAAGACATTACTATTTTTAAATTATTTATTTTATATATTTGTTATCTTCTTAAAGTGTTATATATCTTATGACTATAATGGTATAATATATCTAATTAAAAATTTATATTTTAAAACAAATATTTTTTATATATTTACATATACTAATATAAATAAATATATGCATGATAAATCTATTTTTTTTAAATAAAAACTTTTATATTATACATTACTATCAATTTAGATCTCAATTAAGATGAGATCTCAATAAACAACAATTAAACAAAAAAACAACAATCAAACAATCATTTGTCATGATTTATATATATATATTTATAAGTACCTTTTTCAACATATATATATATATATATATATATATATATCTATATATAT
>Ga0123342_1010260_pt1 | contig 10815 bp, 6 predicted proteins | sample Turbeawhitnodule_FD_89960 | JGI IMG/M metagenome (GOLD analysis project Ga0123342, IMG submission 89960) | Root nodule microbial communities of legume samples collected from Mexico - Turtle bean Mexico white nodule | ecosystem: Host-associated > Plants > Roots > Nodule | place: Mexico: Nepantla... | reverse complement strand
TAAACTTTGTGGCGGCAAGAATTCTGGCGGTACGCAATACCGCCACAGACGTATAATGCGGCGGTTAAAAACGCCAGTTTTTACGAAAATAACCGCCGCATTATACACGTTTTTTTGTAGTGATAATGTCTTATTTAGTGTTTCTTCTCCTTAGATATAATGGACATAAGTGTGGTTGAATTGTGATTTCTTACTAGGACTGTCATCGATGACCATTGAGTATGTGCTGAAGAGCAACGTGTCTACGGTGGAACAGAGAAATCAGAAGGATTGTTAGAGATGGTGGGAAATGGCGTTGAAGGTTATTTCAAATGACAAGTCATTTTACGAAAACTTTGAAACTCATGGTATTTTACGGAGGTTCTTAAACCCATGGTATTTTACAGAAGTTTTGAAACCCATGATATTTAATAGAGGTTTTGAAACCCATGGTATTTTACGGAGATTTTGAAACTCATGGTATTTTATGGAGGTTCTTAAACTCATGGTATTTAACATGGGTTCTGAAAGACTTTTCCCGAGGTTTAAAAAAACCCCAGGGAACATGTTCCCCAGTGATGGTTTAGCGGGGGAAACTGCAACCCTGAGTAAATGACTTAATAGAGGTTTTAACCCTGAATAATGTAAAAATAAACTCCGGCGAAAACTATTTTTTCTTGTAGTGCTAATCTTCTAACTTCAAACTTCTTTTCAAAATAATTCTAAAATATGTTTTAAGTAAAACACCAAGTTGAAAATAATTTTGTTGCTAATATGTTATTATTGATATAGGACAATCTTATAAGAGATTATGTTTTTAGTTTCTTTTCAAAATATATATGTTTTCAAAATAAAATAAAAATAAAACTAGGTTCAGAGAGTGTGTTTTGATACTATCCAAATTTTTTTTTTCAAAAGAATAAAGTTTTACACTGTTTTAGTATTTTAGTATATTGTCCTCCAAGATTTTCAATTAAAATATTTGTATAAGTTGACATTTTCATATTTTTTTTAAGATTTTTTTATTAAAGAAAAATCATAATTAGTATTTTCAACGATTTTAATTTTGTTTTCTATCTACTCATATAGGATTATATAGGGTTAAGGGTGGACAAAAAATTCAAATTGCCAAATCCAATTCATAATTATTCAAATTCATATTATTTTTAATCCATTTAAATGGATTTATCCAAATCCATATTTTTGAATTTTAAGTCCAATACATTTAATTGGATATGGATTAAATATAGATTGATACATTTTTTGGATTGTCCAAAAAGAATTTTGGGTTGGATTTTGACTTGGCCCCGACCTAGGTTGAGCCGGGTCAATTCGGGCCATGTCGAGCGAAGTCATCCCGAGTCCATGTCGTGTCGAGTCGGCCTGTGCCGATGTCGAGCCAAGTCAGCCCAGATCGATGTCGAACTGAGTCAGACCGGGATGATGTCAAGCCGAATTGGCTCAGGCCAATGTCGAACGAAGTCGGCTCGGGCCTTTGTCGAGTCGAGTTGGGCTCATGTTGAGCCATGTCAGTCCTGGCCGATACCGAGCCGAGTCAATATGGACCCATGTCACGTCGAGTAGGGTTGAGATTGACCCGATTCGACCCTGGTCCAAGTCTAGCCGAGTTCGTCAGGTCCAGGTCTAGCCCAATGGGCCTGGGTATAGATCTAGCCGAGTCAATCCAGGTATAGGTCGGGTCGGTTTAGGCCTAGGTCGAGTCAGGTTAGCCCGTGTCCAAATAAAAATAGATTTAATCTAATTTACAAAGGTGATTTAATCTAATTACAAAGTGAATTTAATCTAATTTACAAAGTGGATTTAGTCTATATTTAATCCACTTTAAATGGATTTAAAAAAATCCAAATAAATTTGATCTATCCAATCCATTTGTTTGGATTTGAATTGGATCTATATTGGATTTTAAAGAATACAATCCATGACCACCCTTATATAGGGTTCACTATTTAAATTCTAGAGCATCAATTAGGTTAAATTCTTTTCTATTTACCTGACATTGATATCAGTTAAATAAGAAGTCATTCTATATTTTTTACTAAAATAATTACTTAAAAGAAGATTAAATATAAAGAAATTGATCTTTTAATTTTGACGGTTTTTAAGAAGTGAACTTTAAATATAACTTTACAAAAATGACTCATAAAATGTTGTTTGCATCCACTTATATACTAGAATATACTATTAAATGTTATTATTTCTAGTTGATATGCGATTTTCAATACACTTCCTCACGAGACTATTCAATTTGTGCATAAGACTATATATTTATGGATGGTCCGATAACAAGTGACATAAAAATTCCAATAAACTCTCATTAGAATAGACTCTACATTGTTCACTATCTACTACAAATGTTAAGATTCTTAATTCAATATATATAAAGTTAATCCAAAATACATTATGGTTTTTGAGAATGAATAGACTTCAATCTCAAACAGACTAATTTCATAATAATCGAAATTACACAGATTGAATTATATGTTGCCTACTGGTGTAGAGGTCTATGTGCAGATATCTTCCCTTCTATCTTAGCACGAGGCCATCCAATAATATATATACTCAATGGAAGCAACTTAACTTTTCATTTTTGTTCTTTAAATAACCAACACCAAACACACATATAAAGAGCCCTATTTTCGTCAGCACGTGTATTTTTGAATGAGACAGCATATTCTAGCAAAACAAAAAGAAGATCAATTTACCATTAAACACATTATTTTTTAAGTATCATGGCAATATGCGATGTTGTGATGATTAATTTTTGCTTTCAATATCTTATTGCGGAAATATGGGAAGAAATAGAATTCACGATATTAATTGTGTATGGAATTCCTCCAAAAAGAATAATAAAGTCAATTCAATTATAGGCAACTCGTGTTCCAACTTGCATCTCTATTCTCGACGATGCAAACGCACTTTCTTCATTTAAAAATTGCGAGTTCTTATTTTCTTCACGTCAAAAACATGGTTTCTTTCCTTTTTCTTCCTCATTGCCTTTCTTTATTTTGAAGGAATCAGCATCAAATGTAATTAGAAAATAACAGTATATAGGACCATCAATGACTATTTTTGTTTTTTCCTCTCTAACGAATAATAGGTTTTGGACGAATATATATGAAACATCAATTTATAACTGTTTGTGATAAGTATTGTTGGGTGTTCATTGCTACATGCGTGGATATCTTAGATGTAAGGATAAGATTCGTGATGTGTATTATTTTTACAATAATTAATACGTTTGAAGCTAAAACTTCTAGCAAACTATCTAAAATTTAACTATTAAACCAAGCCTAGTATATTTATGACTTATTATGTATCTGACAGAAAATTTGCATCAAATAAAAAAGAAACATGGATACCCATAATGATAAAATGGGAGAAGTCTAATCGAATTAACTAAAATGAAATTTTAAAGAAAATTGATGAATTCCTTAAAAATACTAGATAGGTATAAAGGGTATAAAGATAATGGATTTATAACTATTTGAAATAATATTTCTATTTTTCTCAAAAGTTCCAAAAATTACAAATTTAATGTATCCTTCTGGATGAAATGATAAATAAAAGTACTTCAATTTGGTTAAAAGATGTACAAAAATATGTGTGGGAGAAAAACACCCTCAAAATGGTTTAATATGACTGGTGAGGAAGATGGTGTAACTCTCAAACCAATACAGAAAATTAGATAAACACAAATGTTTGGAGATCCACTTGCTATTTTTTTTTATTGCGGCTGAAAGTTTATCTAGGATGGTTAGGCAAACTGAAAGTAATGGACCTAAAACAAATAAAGGTGGAAAACAAATAAATTAAAATAAGAATGTTGCAATTTGTGGATAACTTTATGTTTGTATGCAAAACAAAAACCCATAATATCATGGTCCTTAAAAATAGTATAAGGTGCTTTGATCTAACCTTAAGATTAAAAGTTAATCTCCAGAAGAGTAGAATTGGAGGGATTAATAGATTTTCAGCAGTATTGAATTCCAACACCATGACAACCCCATTTACATATTTAGGAATGTCCATGGGTGGAACCATAAGAGAAATTATTTTTGGTAAGGTATGATAATAATGAAAATAAAAAAGAGACTATTTAGGTGAAAAGGAAAATATTTATTTTTGACTGGAAGGGTGAACTTGATAAAATAAATATATTATTTGTTATGTCTCTTTTCTTCATGTCAACTTTTAAAATGACACAGAGAGTGAAAAATAAATTATTAAAATATAAAGAGGTTTTTTTTTTATGGGGATGGGAAAATAGAGAATGAAAATGACATGGATAAAGTGAGAAACTATTTGTAAGAGCAAGGAGGAGGGATGATTAGGTGTTAAGGATTTGAAGTGCTTTAATATAGACCTTATAGGCAAATGGAAGTGGAAGTTAAGAAAGGATGAGAGGAGTTTATGAAGGAATATTCTAATCTCATAATACGGGTCGTGGAGGAGTCTAAATAATTGCAAGAAATATACAAACGAATATTGATGATGGAGGATCTTGGGAGTGTAATATATGACCAATTTTGGAAAATAAAAGTCTTGCCAACAACTCAATTATGTGCATGAAGAATCTTACATAACAAGTTAGCAACATATGACAACTTAGCCTTTAGAGGGATTCAACCACATCATAAAAGGTGTGTAATATGTCAAACACATGATGAAACTATAAATAACATTTTCTTCACATGTAGGGTAACAAGAAAGATATGTGAAATTACTAATATTTGGATAGGTGTACAATCAATACATCATAGCATGGCCAAGGAACATTTCTTAGGTTTTGAATTGGTAGCTTTAAGTAGCAAGGATAACAACATTTGGTGGATTGTGTGGGTAGCCATTATATGGAATATATAGAATCATAGAAATAATGTCATCTTTAGAAACCTCAAATTTGATGTAGCAGAAGTATTCACGATAGTTTAGATGAAAACATGGACATGTATAACAAGCAAGTATAAGAAGAATTTTTTTTTTCATATTCAGATTGATGTTTTGAATCCAATAATCTACATAAAATAATTGGATGAGAAGAAATGAAAACATAAAGGGGTAGAAAATTTTATCGATAGATGGTGAAAGAGTTTGTCGTTGGATACTCATAAGTGATAACCATTTAGTGGTAAAGTCATGTAAATGAAAACATATATTGTAAAAGGTGGTTGAGTATGTTGTTTTATTTTGGTGAGTTAGTGATCATTTGCTGCATGAAAGTTTCTTTGTGTTGTAATTGCATGTGATAAGAAAACATATGCAAGTTGACACAAGAAACCTTTTAAGCAAGCCAAAATAACAATACAAAAATAACTACAATCAAAGAAATTTAGGACTAAGGTGGAAAATTGCTGCAACATTCTGCCATTATTATTGCAATAGCTAAGTGAACAAGTGAAAGGGTTGGAAAAGTTTACCAACTTGGCTGAGTGCGAAAAATGGAAATATTTTCCTCACATTATGATAAAAATAGAATCCACAAGAAAGACTTGTTTTAAGGGAAAACTCCTCAAATGTATATCAAACAACAAACAATAGGAACACTAGACCAACAACATAATAAGAGTGTATAGTGTTGCAGACAAGCTTCTTTATGTCATAGTATATAGGATGGTCATGTTTTTGGATAGTTTTTACTGATGTATGACCTTATATTAATTGTAATTATTTGATCTCTATGTAATTGTGTTTGATGAGTAGATATATAACTATAGACATAGGCTAGGAATAAGAGAATATAATATGGTAGAAGAAGGGAGGTAGACCAATTTCAAACTTTTCTGTATAAGGGTTGTAACATTCCTCAAATGCTTCACTTTTATTTATTTTATTCTTTGATGATAGAAAAAAAATAACTCACTTACTCTTATCACATTATATGACTTCTGAATCTATATAATCAATCACATGTTCCTGTGAATAATTTAGGTAGCATTTAGATTTTTTTTATAAACTTTGTTAAGAAAAACTTATTTATAAGTTAAAATCAATTTATCTAAGGAAAAACTCTTTATATTTATTTTTTATTTTTCAATTTTTCAACTTTTACACAAACTCATTCAAACTTTCAAAATAAATAAATTTATTATTTTCTTAAATTCGTTGTAATGAAACTTCTTTATACATACTCATAGTTTAATTTTTATTTGAGAGACAAACACATCTATCAATCTCTCTCATTTATGGTCACCCATTCTCCTATTATATTGATATTAACCATTCTTCTATTATATTGATATTAAGTATAAATATATCATGGTTCAAGGGTAATTAAGTTGAGAAGAAGGGTAACACATTGATGTAAAATGAAGCATTAATTAATAGGAAGGAAGTTTAGCTAATATGTGGAAAGAAAAATGGCCGATATGAACCTATGAACGAGATATAACACACTTATTGTGCATGCATAATAATGAAGCAAAAGTGGTAATTACTGTAGTAAATTAGGCTTTAAGAAGAACAAAATTAATTTCCCAAGACGTTAGTAATCATTGTCTGTAAGGACTTATCCGCGGTATATTGCGCAAGTCTTCCGGGATACAACATGAACTTCCCGGTAATTTTCGAGGATCAGAATTAACAAGTCACTCTTTAAAAGAGTAAGAACCCAATATAATATTAAAATAAAATAAAGTAAATGAGGAGAGAGAAAGTGGAAAAAGTGAGAGGAAGAAGATGGTCACGGTGGTGGATTTGAAGAAGATGAAGAGGTGAGTGTGTGAGATGCATTTTCTGAAGTGGATGGAGCTCTCTTTATATAGGGAGAGGATCCAAGAGTCTGTTGCAACTTCCAGACCCACGTGGTTTCGTTCAACATCTCAACTGCGACAACGTTCTAAAGTCCCGAAAGACCAGGCAGTGCGAGTGCGGAAGCGGAGCAACGTTCTTCAACTTTCGAAGGACCAGACAAAGCTTTCCCGGTCATGCGACCACGATCCTAGGTGGAGAGGACAACGAGCGCGACAATCTCTGTCAGTTCCAGTATCTACTGCACTTCCAAGATCTCCTCCAATGAAATCGAAAAATCTAAGATTTTTCACGCACAATCTAATTTGTTTTACAACATACTCTGTTTTTTCGTTTATTATTTTGCCATACCTGATTCTGTTTTACAACTTGGTGTACAAAGTTACTAATTAGCAACTTATTAGCACACCAAATGGTGCCTTCAATTACCCAATTAAATTGAGTAATACAAATTTTGATGGTAATATCTCCTTTTATACTATCTTTCTATATTTACTAGTAGTAAAAAAGAGGGAAAATTCATTGGTATTTTTTGTTTGTGTAAAAGCTTTTATGAAAGAAAATTAAAATAAGTTTTTTAAATATAAATTTTTAAAAGTTAATCTTCTAATTTATACACAAATTTATTTTATTTTTTTAATTAGAAACTCTTACATAAAAGTTGTTAATTAACAAAGTGGGTTTGAACTTTGAATAACAGTGGGTCCCACTTTCGTCACCATTTGCATTCTGTCGCCTCTCACTCAACAGCTTTGCCTTTCAACGCGGTTTCATTCCACTTTTCTTTTCAGGTGCAACGGTACAGGACTAGTAACCCGTTTACGGTCAAAGATGAAAGGATAAAAAGGTTAGTTATAATTACTTATGCTATGTTTATTTTCGATTCAAATAGTTTAAATTCTAATTGAATTCAAAAAAATTAGATTAGTCAATTAAGTTTAACTGAAACTTAAGAAATAAAGATACTCGTACTACTATTTTTTTTAATTTATTTTTTTAGTTTTTTCAGTGTACATAATAAGCTTCATCTTTAAGATTGTTATAACCCATAACATTTTTTTCCAAATTAATATTAATTAATTAATTTTTTGAGAGATAATATTCAATTTTTATTATTTTAACACATGCACCAAAATTTGTTACCTCTATAATATCAAGGAAGTATTAATTTACTTTCTAATAGCTTCCTTAATTATTACATAATATTTTACATTTTTTATAAATTTTATGTTAAATATTTTTATGAAAATTAATATAAACATTAAATTTAAATTATTATTTTTCATCATATAAAAAAATATTATTAAAAAATAAAAAAATATAAATTAAATGTGAGATTAAACTAAGACTCATATTTACGAAGAAAAAATCAAATTAAAAATAATAAATTGGTAACTTCATCTCTCAAAAGTAAATAAAAAAAAATGTCTTTGATTTTTTATTATATTTTTAGAATTCAATGTTTGTTAATTTAGACTTTATAAATAATATCTCACTTTATCATATTTTTTACTATTTGTCTAATTACTATTGCAATAAATAAGGAAAAATTAGTTAAATAAATTATTTTGTTAACATATATGATCTGCTAAATAAAACGTATACAAACAATGAAAAAAACATGATAAAAGAAAACAAAATAATGATGATTATAATTGGAAGATGATTATTTATGGTTGTTTAAGAGCTTGTAGGCTTGAGTTTGTCGGTGCAAAATGTTCAATTAATTTGAAGACAATGAATGGCTCAATCACGTTTTGATGGTTATGCTAACGCCATATCCGTTTTCTTTGACCGAAATGCAATTGTATTTGGATAAATTTTTAATATTTATTCAAAATTGTAATTAATATTGACAATTTTAAACTGTTCAAAGAATATTAAATTAAATTATTTTTTTTAACGTTAAAACTAGTGGACCTGACCAAAATTAGCTATATCAATCGTTTTAGCAAAGATACAAAATAAATTAATCTTTCAAAGGATAAAAAACCAAATTCAACACAGTTATAGGTTAAAGGAAAAACAAATATTTATTTTTATAATAACTTGTAAGAAAAAATAAAATAAATTTTCATTACTTAAAATTAACTCAGATATAAATTACAACTATTTTTTAAAAAACTAATAGAAACAATGTTTGTTAATAATTTAATATTATAATTTAATTTTTTATTTCATGTATTTTTTTTTCTAGGAAAAAGTTTTTCTGAGTTTATTTTTAGTGTTCAAATAGAGAAGAAAGAACTAAAAATAAAATAAAGACAAATAAAAATATAATAGATAACGCGCTAAGAAATAAAGAATGAGATGGTGATGAAAAAATAATATGACTTTAAAATATTATTGTGGTGTTGAAATTTTGGACCGACTTGATCATTATATGTTTAGGACAGTCAGATTCACTTACCATCTACAGAATAAAAAGAAAAAAAATTAATTACAAAAATAATATTAAATTAAAGTTTTAATGTTTTTAATTCAATGCATTATGATTTAGGTTAAAATGTGTAATTGATGGTCAAAACTTGAAAATTTTGAAGTTTATCATAAATAAAAAGAGAAATGATATGATTTTAATTCTTTAATTCATTATAAACTATGTATTATATTATATTTTTAATTTTTAATTATTAAATTTTAATTTTCATGCCTTTATATTTTTTTAAGCATAAAAAATTAAAAATATATTTTTATCTTCAAAATAATCATTTTAAAATTTAGGTAAATTCAGTTATTTAGTCCACCAATATATGATCACTAAAACAAAATAATATTTTTATGGAGATATTTAGGGCTAATTAAAAGTCTGACGTAGATATGGGCAAATTTACATTGCACATAATATCTTTATGTAATAAGTTATATGATATAAATAAGAAAAAGTTTGTTGTGATAGGAAAAAAATGCACGCGGAAGTAACACATAATCACGAATCAACTGCAGAAAATAAACACAAGATTTAACGTGGTTCGGTCGCCAACTGCAACCTTCATCCACACGGGCAACTATTAGGTTTTCATTTCTGTCATGTTGCACCTCAATTACAAGTACAATGATCTATTTAAATAAAGATTATAAAAGGGACACAATGATTAAACCCACTCACTAAACATGGTGTTTAGTCAGCCCAACCCAATTGGTCTTGACTTCATACCCAAAATCTCCCACTTGAAGCCACGAAACAATGTTCACCTACGCTTCAACTGTGTACAATGATTAAGCCCACTCACTAAACATGGTATCTAGTCAGCCCAACCTAATTGGTCTTGACTTCATACCCAACAATCTCCCACTTGAAGTCATGGAACAATGTTCACCTACACTTTAACTGTGTACATGTACTTCTGTAATCTGTTGACGAAACTCAATTTTCCACCTCTAGTTGCCACCAACCTTCTTAATCATTTTGAAGACTTCGTTAAAACTCCCCTGAGTTTCAACACGTCAGTCACTGACCCGTTCTCTGTTCCTACCGGCTTCCACTTACAGGAACTGCTGGATCCTGGAACAACCTGAGAAGAAACACTCTTCATATTCAACAAAAAATTTTCTGGAGAAGTTTCAACAGCTGGAATACTGGTTCTCCTAGCCCACTGTCGTCTAGGAACCTTAACTGAAGCACAACCCGTGCTCCCACTGCCACAAGTACCTCTGATTGGTCTACCTGAACCTTTCCATGCTCGTTCATCCTAAATCTGATCTGTGGCTCTGAGTTTCTCTCTTGTAAAGACAACCCTCTTCTGCCCACGAGATTCTGTGAACCGGACTTTGTTTATCTTCTGAACTGGGATGGTCACTCCCTCAAACGGTAATCTGACCATATACAACGAACCTCTCTTTCTTTCGCAGGCCATGGCAAGATTTCCCTTGACGAATTGCTGATTTCTGAACTTCACTTCATGCCCTGTTCGTTCAACTGCCTAACAAAAATCAAACTTTTCATCAAGCTTGGAACAACTCTGACATCCTTCAAAGTCCAAAAACCAACTGGTGTCTTCAACACTATGTCACCCATGCCCGTAACATCAAGAGTTCTGTTGTCCACTAGTCTTACCTTTCCAAAGT
>Ga0123342_1010257_pt1 | contig 10818 bp, 13 predicted proteins | sample Turbeawhitnodule_FD_89960 | JGI IMG/M metagenome (GOLD analysis project Ga0123342, IMG submission 89960) | Root nodule microbial communities of legume samples collected from Mexico - Turtle bean Mexico white nodule | ecosystem: Host-associated > Plants > Roots > Nodule | place: Mexico: Nepantla... | reverse complement strand
GTGCTCCATGTGCCTCCATGTGCTCCTTCATTTGCATGTCATTTAGATTACATTTCATTTGTATTTGGCTCTTCAAATTCCAGCCCTCCAATCCTATATAAGGAGGTGCTTGGCTCTCATTTTTGCAAGATTAAATTGAGTATTGTTATGCTATCAAACTTGAGCCATACTTTACACCCTTGCCTAGAATTTAGGTCTTAATCTTCAATACTTTCACCTTCCAAAGGGGCTGGCCGAACCTCCCTAAATTCCCTACTCTTCATGCACCTCCAAGGCAACCACCCCTCCTAGGAGGGCCTTGATCCATCAACAAACCACTAAGCTTCCGCAAACCACCCTAAAAACACAAATGAGAAGACCTCAATGCCATCAGGCGATCAACTCAGTCATAGTCCAGGAGCAAGATCGCGTTCAGAGGCCTATATATTTTGTTAGCAAAGTGTTGCAGGAGCCCGAGGTGCGCTACCAGGCCATTGAGAAGGCGGCTCTAGCAGTAGTATTTGTAGCACAAAGGCTCCACTACTATTTCCAGAGTTTCACGGTGATTGTGATAACTAACCTTCCCATCCGCAAGGTATTGCAGAAAGTTGATGTGGCGGGTCGGATGGTGCATTGGGAGGTTGAGCTTTCCAAGTTCGATGTGCAGTATGAGTCGAGAGGACCTATCAAGGGTCACGTTTATGCTGAATTCGTGGTAGAACTCTTCTCGACAGCCACACACCAAGACAGTGGAGATTTCCAATGTGTCCTCTCTGTGGACGGGTCCTCTAACCATCAAGGCAATGGGCTTGGTATCATCTTCGAAGGACCAGACGAGTTACTGATCGAGCAGGCTCTACGTTTCACTTTCAAAGCTAGCAACTACCAAGTTGAATATGAGGCCTTGGTGGCAGGGATGCTGCTAGCCAAAGAGATGGGTGCTCGAGCTTATTAGTAAAGAGTGACTCGCTACTAGGAATTGGGCAAATTACGGGCGAGTACCAGGCCAAGGACCCCTAGATGGCCGCGTATATAAAGTATGTTATGCTCTTGAAAGAGGCTTTCGCTGCGTTTGAGTTGGTGCACGTCCCCAGGGAACAGAATGTCCGAGCTGATTTGCTGGCGAAGCTCGCCAGCTTAAGTAGGGGGGCGAACAGAGGACAGTTATCCAGGAAACCTTAAAAGCACCCATGACCACCACAGGCTGCCCACAAGAGGTCCAAAAGGTTCGACGACGGAAGGAGGGGTCACCGGTATTTGACCCAGGAAACATTGAGGGTACCCAAGATAAGTTCATACAACTTGTCAGTGGGAGAATCGTTGGATGTTTGACTAGTCGACATGGGTGAAACCTGGATGACACCCTATAGGCGATACCTGGCTGATGGTTTACTCCCACTGGAGCCAACGGAGGCCAAAATCATTAAGAAGAAAGCAGGAAGGTATACCCTGGTAGATGGAAAGTTGTTCAGGCATGGCTACATTCACCCTATCCTGTCCTGTGTGAGTGGTGAGCAGTGCACACGTATCATGGCTGAGCTCCATGAAGGTATCAGTGGGAGTCACATCGGTGGATGAGCTCTCTCATCAAAGGTTGTTCGAGTAGGGTACTACTGGCCGACCATGAGGGAGGACTATACAAGGTACGTACAGTGGTGCAAACAATGCCAATAGCATGCCGACTGGCATCATGCGCCCCCAAAGGAGTTGCAATTGATCCATAGCCCGTGGCCTTTCCACACATGGGGGATTGACATCTTGGGTTCGTTTCCCTTAGCAGTTTGCCAGATGAAGTACCTGGTGGTAGCCATTGAGTACTTCACCAAGTGGATAGAAGTCGAGCCTGTGGCACAGATCATAACCCACAAGGTTCAGCACTTTGTGTGGAAGAACATAGTTTTCCGTTTTAGAATCCCAAAGGGTTTAGTGTCTGACAACAGCACCCAGTTTGCAAGTCACCAGCTAGGCATCAAGCAGGTGTTCGTCGAGTCCTGCTCAAAGGCCTAAAGAGGAGGCTGGAGAAAGCCAAGGGAACTTGGGCACATGAGGTTCCTAGGATTGTGTGGGCCTACCACACCACTCCCCAATCCACCACCAAGGAGATTCCTTTTAGCCTGGTGTATGGGTTGGATGCCATGATCCCCGTCGAGATCCAGGAAAGTTCACCTCGATTCCATAACTTCGTTGCCGAGGAGTCTAACAAGAAAAGAGGGTAAACTTAGATCTGCTCGACGAAGTCAGAGAGGAAGCTTGCATCAAGGTCGTAGCATTGAAGAGAAGGGTGAAGTATAAGCAGAAGTCCAAACTAAAACCTCGACGGTTCTAGGTCGCCGACTTGGTAATGCGAAAAGCTCACCCCTATTAGTTGGAGAACAAGTTGTCTCCAAAGTGCACTGGCCCATTCCGCGTGATAGAGGTGCTCGGGAATGGAGCGTATACACTCGAGACCTTGGAAGGCGGGATTATTCCCCGCACATGGAATGGGGCCAATCTTAAATTTTATTTCAGTTAATTACGCTATTGTATAGTATGAACGTTTAAAGGGATACTCTTTTTCCCTTATCAGAGTTTTTTAATGAGGTCGCCCAATAAAAAGTTATTTGAAAACTACGCTTGCAATATATCGTGCTAATAGTGAAATATCAATAGTAGGGTTCTTAACGAAACTCCCCTTGGTAAGATTCTAAGAGTGGGAATAGTAGGGTTCATAACGAACCTCCCCTTGGTAAGATTCCAAGAGTGGGAACAGTAAACCTCAGTGAAGTCTCCCTTGGTAAGATTCCAAGAGTGGGAGTGAAGTCTCACCTTGGTAATATTCCAAGAGTGGGAGCGAAATCTCCCTTTTAGGGAGAAATAAGGCTCGTAGCAATTCAGGCAATACCTCTTGCTCTGAGAGCTCAGGTCGCCATTGGCACGAACCATAGTGAAACCTCCCTTTAGGTAGTACGTACAGATAAAACAAAGCAATTCGTGCAGAAAGGCCAGTTAACCAGCGAGGCTCTGAACTCGAGTACCCGAAAGCATAAGTTTACCATTGATTAATCAGGAGGACCATGCTACTTAAATATGGGCGATTATTGGCGCTCGATTAGTTATTAAAGTGATGAAAGTTTTGTCCATTCAAGACTTACAATATTATTAAACTAGTGGAAGTCAGGAAAGGAAACATGCATATATATACTAGTCAGGAAAGGAAACATTCAAGACATACATTATTTTTGTACACAAGAATAGTAAGCTATTCATTAGATTACAAAAGGAAGGCAATAACGGGGGAGTTCCCCATGGCTATTCCTCATCTATTAGTTGCCATCTATGACAACTTTACCTAATCCTGTCTGGGAGAGATCCAGCCCAGGGTGCACGCAAGTGACTTGAGCCATGGCATCTTCGAAGCCTGCCGCGTAGGAATCAGCGAAATCGCTCATCAGCTCGTCCTTGGTCTTCTGTAGGAGCTCATCCTTCTGCGCCAACTCCTCTTTCTGCCTGGCCACCTCCTCATCCCTCCCATCCATCTCTCCATTCAGTTTCTCCACCTCAGTGTGAAGATCGTTGTTTCTTGCATATAGCCCCAATGCCTCTTGGGACTTCCCGAACAAGAGGGCCTTAATCTCTTGGTGCACTCTCTGAAGCTTCTCCACCTCTAGTATAATTCCGGTGACTTTTTGTTTGAGCCCTTGGAGGGCTTCTTCCTTGGCCAACTCCTTCGGTTTCCACAGGTTGGAGAGGAGGAGGCAGTTCGCAACTAGGGTTTTCCCCAATTGCCTTGTGGCGTGTCCATCAATGGACCCTCCTCCAGGTTCTCCAGTCTTCCCTTAATTTTGGAGGAGAGCAGCATCTTGTGAAGGAAGGAGGCTGGGTCTGAGGAGGGGTCCCACTGATCTCCCTCTAAAGCACTTTCTCCTCTACCCTCTTGCACCGCAATGTCGCGAGGAGGGGAAGGGCTGGGTGGGAAATCCCGGTAGGAGGGAGCTCAACTGTTTGAGGCAGAGTGGAAAGAAATTGCCGTAGCATCTGTTCGCTTCCTCTTGAAGAGGAGTCCAGAGCAGGTTTCCTTGTCTTCAAAAGGGGCGACTTCAACCACTTCCTTCAGTTTTTAACCCTTGACAGAAGGGGATTGGGTGGTATTCTTTTGTTTAGCCATAGCGGCTAAGTTCTTTCTCTCCTGAGCGTCCAACATATTGTCTGCATGAGAAATAAAATAAAGAAGAGTTCTGAAAACACACACATGGAATATATTGCTAGCAGGAGTAAAGGGAAGTGGGATACCAATGTATGCCTTAAGGCCTGTAAGGTTGTACTCGTTCTTTTTCAGTTCGGTAGTGTTAAACAATGCCTTGAGGTTGGAAAGTAAGTCACACACCTCTCATTCTCACTGGGGTAGGTCTTCAAGGCATCTGGGTTTTTTGAATTTGGGTTCCTTTGTCCAGTATAGTGGGAACCCTTCCAGAAGACTTGGATCATTATCATTGCAGAGGATTTTGAAGAATTTACCCTTAAAGCCTTTGTATGATTGCTGGAAGAGGGTCAGCAAAACTCTCCCAACAGCCCCGTTGAAGCTCACCCACGGCTTACGACCAGGTCGCTTGGCTTCAAAGAAATACAGGAACACATCCACTGATGGAAGATGGCCAAAGTGGTGGCACAAGATGGAAAAACTCCAAATAAACGCCTGGCTATTTGGATGTAGTTGGGCAAGGGTGATGCTGATTTCGGTAAGAAGGGCTCTCTCAAAACTGGGAAAGGGAAGGTGAAGAAGAAGCCTTTTGAAAACGGTAGAGTAGATGAAGCAGAAAAGGGCCCTCTAGGTCCGATGACTCGTCACAACAAACAGGTTCATCTACCCTACAAGGCACAACCTTCATAAACTTGTCATGCTCTTTGCCAAAAAGGCAATTCTTTTTAGGTTACTCGCTCTTCATATACGTTACTATTTTCGCATGGGTGGTAAATTTGAAGGTTTCCTCTAAAAGTTTACTAGAAGCTCAGAGGTATAGAGTTTTGTAATCCATCTTACAGGGAATCTTAAACAAAGAAAGAAAAGAAATGCAATACCCAGAGGGGAAGCACATGCGTTTTTGAAGAAAGAAGTAAGCAGAAAAACAGAGGCATTTACGATCATAGATACGAGAAATATAAACAGTCCTAGCATAGTTATGAGTAGATTAAAGGAATTTTAATGGCAGACCAAAAACATTCACAAGATAAAATACGCAACTTGAGACGATTGATGGAAGGAGGTGAAGAGGCTTGTTGGAAGAGGAGAGAACAGGGTGTTCAAAGCAGAATGTTCAAAGAGAAGCGCAAAGAGGGAATGAAACAGTGAAGGGAACATAAAAATCGAACGGTTAACGTATAGGGGAAGCGCAAGCGGGAACACTTTCCAACCGTTGATGACGACCACATGTGGGATTGTGAAGGAGTATGATGAGACGTCACTTCAAAACACTGTGTGCGTCGCTTCATTCACAAAGACACGTAGGTCGCCATAGGCGAGCAATTAGCCTCTTCATTGGAACAAGTTCCAGCTCGAGCTTGGAGGGCTTGTGTACTGAACCAGAGTGCTGGGCTATGTGCTCAGGTGATCAGACATCGACACTTGTATGGAGCAGGTCAGCTCGATGGTCTGGTCGAGTTAATGAGCCACGTAAGTGGGCCCCAAGAATGCGTGTGTTGAAACTCGTATATATGCAAGGCCTAATCAGCAAGAAAGTGCATGTGGTGTGTATAGTACATTTGGGTCTAGCACAAGTAAATGTCCCTTAAAGACGCTTAGGCCCAATAACACTAGGGTTTTCAGGGGTAAGCTACATCAATGATACGTAAAGGCTAGAACGCCTACAGTGATAGATGGGCCCATAATGTTGGTACATGAGTTGGTACCTTGGCGGCCATGTTGTTAAGATTATGCACTCCAAGGAGGAAGATTATGTGCGGTTGTTACACTAAGATTGTGTGAAAACGTAACAGACTGTCTTTCCATCAAACCTACTTTCACTCGAGATAAGGTTCTCATGAGAGAAGGGTTGTTACAATGAAGTAACCCAAAAGTAGTCTATAAAAGGGACTCGAGATCCCTGATAAAGGTACACCGTTTCTAAGACTGAAACTATTTACTTACTCGTTGTTTCTTAGCCCAGTACTGACTTAATCGTCAGAGTGCAATCAATAGGTAAGGCTCCCTCTGTTTCAAACGGAGTCGCGTTCCAACATCTCAGGGAAAGAGCAAATCCAGCAGAGGCAGATAGAGTCACAACCTGTTCCCAGAGTTAACCGGCGACCAGGTCAACCGACGAGAACAACTACCACAAGCGTGGTATAAAGCACTCATCACAAATCAGCCAGTACAAAATCAAATTTGATGGCAGATGTTTTCTTGTATGAAAACTCCAAGCTTGAAAGCTCTTGTGGAGATCATAATTGTTATATGGAAGGCCATCAGGGAAGGGAATACAGAAAGAAGGACCTCTTCATCATTCTGTCTCAGGTCTTTAACTTGTTTAATTATTGATCCTGCCGGTTGACCTGAGTGCAAGAGTCTTGCCACGTCAAAGGTTTCTCCTTCTCGATCAGCTTCGCACCACGTTAGCCTCTGTTCTTCATGTCTCCATTCTTCGCAAGAATCTGCAGAAAACAGAGTGGCGCCGCTGCGGCCGATCGCGCTCCGACGCTCAAGTCAGTGACGGAATCACCAAATACTCAGAGAGAATATCAAAACTCAAGGAACCGTGCGCAGTGAATCTCAGTGTTCTGAAAAGCGTACTCAAGTGTTCTCAGAAAGCGTACCTCAAAGTCTGTTAAGAGTTCCTTATATACCTGAGCACTTTCTCTCTCCTAACGGTTACACCTCTGGACACGTGGCTCGCATCCAGCTGTACACGTGAAACAATCTGGAGCCCCCTTCTACTTGAGTGTCACCTCTACTATTCAAGCTATTCGACTAGGTTACCCATGCGAGGAGTAACTTGGTGCATAGCTTCCTTGGAGCACGACCCTTTAAGTGGCGAGTACGGGGTGTCACCATGCACACCTTCTCTGTGGTCTCGTCTGCCGCTATTACGATCTGCTTCACTTGCACATCATGCATGTTCTGGGAAACTGTTCCCTTGCCTCGACCTCTGGCTAAGGAATGATCATCTGATAACCTTGTCCTTCGTACTTGCACCCCTTGAAAGCCTTAAGCAAGCCTTCCTGATCTTTCGGCGATGTTCCCCTTTCGGCGGTCTCTAACCACTTGATCACCTAACACTCACATACGGCGATTATGACGCAAGCCTGGTGACCGCCGGTTATACATACTAGAGATCGGAGAACGTCAACTCAACGATTGGCGACTACACAAACTTCCCGATGTACTTCCCTCCTGTCAGCCAGGTGTCCCATTCAATACGCCTATATTATCGCTTGCTGCCACGTCATCACTTCCGATTACCTGATCGGTACAATTATCTTTACTTGTCCATCTGCAATATTTCAGCATCTTCACCAAAATCTGGTGGCAATCTGTCATTGTCTTCATCTCTCCAGTCATCGTCATCATTAACATCATCAAATCCTTTGTCACTTATTAAATTATAAACTTCTTCTCATTACTCTTTTTCCTCTTAATCACTTTCATCTTTTCGATGATTAGGTTAGGAATGGGGGAACGGGGTGACTGTGGCTGAGTCTATGACTGTGACTGAGTGAGTTGAAACCTCAAACTCATTGCACTAAGCTTTCACTGAGATGAAAATGAAGCAGAGTGTTTGTGTGTGTGAGTGGAAGCACCAATAAAACCCATAACACAACGTTCTTACAACCTTCAGAACTCAAAATGGATTAAAAGGTTTGACCGGATAGATTACACCGTGAAAACGGTGAAGCCAACCTGTTTATAAGGGTTACTGATAAATTGAGTGCCAATGGAGCAGTAGTTCCTTCTTCCTTTCTTACATTCCACTTGAGAAGCCCAATGATTTTGTATCATTTTGAATATCAGGGCAACCATGTCTAGAATCACTTTTGCACTTCAGATTCTGATATTCTCTATTTGAAGATTTCAATCCATACTTGGCTATAGCATCAGTCAAGAGCTTTCTGCATTCAACCTCTGAAGTGCCATTTATATTATCTCCACTCAAAAGTTTACAAGAAAGACCAAATGAAATTGCAGTCACTTGCTATCACCAGTAAGAACCCAAACCTTGATTCCTACTTGCCAAATGGACTCAGTGGCTTGTGGTATGCCCTCTTGCAGCTTGTCCTCGATTCTAGTTGCTCCAAGAAGCTTTACGTTGCACTCTATAAGAGCCACCGTTTGACGTAATTTTTCAGCTCGACTAGAACTTATTAACCGAATATAAAACACCCAACACATAAAAGGTTGCACTAGTATACACAATGTAAATACAAAAGCCCAACAACATCTCCAAGAGATCAAGTTATCACCAATGGAGACACAATAACGAAAGTTGATCTTCTATCAGATAGAGATCCTGCCCAATCAGCATTTGAATAACAAAGGACTTTAGTATGTTTATTATGACCATATAACAAACCTTTTCCAGGAGAGCCTTTAATATACTTCAGTATACGAATGACTGCATTCCAATGATTTTCACATGGAGAATTAAGAAATTGACTCACCACACTGACTGCAAAGGAAATATCAAGACAAGTAACAGTGAGATAGTTCAATTTTCCAACTAATCTTCCTGTACTTCTCAAGATCTGAAAGAGGCTCCCCCTGATTGGGTAGAAGCTTGATATTGGGATCCATGGGAGTATCAACAGATTTCGAATTCATCAACCCAATTTCCTCCAAAATATCCAATGCATATTTTCTTTGAGATATAACAATACCAGTATTGGATCGTGCTACCTCAATCCCCAAGAAATATCTAAGTTTGCCAAGATCTTTTGTCTGGAAGTTTTGACAAAGGTGTTGTTTTACTTGTGAAATTCCATGGTGATCACTTCCTGTAAGAACAATGTCATCAACATATACTACAAGATAGATACACCCAACACTCGAGTGACAATAAAAAACTGAATGATTTGTTTCACTGTGAGTCATACCAAACTGTTGAACAACATTGCTAAATTTTCCAAACCAAGCTCTAGGAGACTACTTGAGGCCATATAAGGATTTGCGAAGACGACATACCAATCCAGAAGACTCCCCCTGAGCAACAAAACCGAGAGGTTTCTCCATATAAATTTCTTCCTGCAAATCCCCATTAAGAAATGCATTTTTGACATCCAACTGATAAAGAGGCCATTGTTAAAGAGCAGCCATGGCTATGAATAAGCGAACAAAAGCCATCTTTGCCACTGGAGAAAAAGTATCACCATAGTCTAAACCAAAATTTTGGGTATAACCCTTAACCACAAGATGAGCTTTGAGATGATCAATAGTACCATTAAGACCAACTTTGATAGCAAAAATCCACCTGCAACTAACAACAGATTTCCTAGATGGTAAAGGAACAAGTTCCCAAGTTCCATTATTCTGAATCGTATTCATTTCATCAAGCATGGCCTGACGCCAACCAGGATTAACTAAGGCATCACCTACAGATTTTAGAATAGATACAGACGAAATAGACGAAAGACAAGTATAAAAGGGTTGAGATAGTCTATGAAAACTCAAAGCAGTATAATGTGGAGAGGGATTACGGGTAGAATGTATACCTTTACAGATAGCAATAGGAAGATCAGGTTCAACTGTTGGAGCCAGAGGGGGATGAGGTGTTGGCACTAAAAGAGAGTCATATGATGGACGATGAGACGTTTGACGATGACTATACACCTGAAGAGTTGGTGGCGGTGGTCAATCTTTAGGTGCACTAGGCACAACAAGAGGAATATTAACTTGATTAGATGAAGAAATAGAAGGAGAAGGACAAGACTTAAAGTAAAGGGAATATTCTGTTAGAATGTATGACTTTAAACTAGAGGGGGGTGAATGGTTTAAAGGGGGTTTTCGCAAACTTTTTAAGATAAAATGAAATTCTTTGCAAGAAACCAGATTTAGGAATTCAGTTTGCCAAAACAAAGCTAAAAAAAAAAAAACAACAGAAAAACAATCGGTTATTTCGCAAAAACAATCGGTTGTTTCGTAGAAATAATCGATTGTTTATACCAGTAAAATAACAACAACTGAAATTAGAGAGTTTAAGGAAGAGAGAAATGCACAAACAGTTTATACTGGTTCACTCTTAACCCAAGAGCTACATCTAGTTTCCCAGAAACCACTGGGGAATCCACTAGGTAATCAAATCCATATTACATACACACACCACCAAAGAAGTGACCTTGATCCCCTCAAGACACACACTTCCTTTGGCTCAGCACGTACACCACCAAGAATGTTGATATTGACAACCTCAAGAGCACACAACCCTTCTTGTACCAGAATGTACACAAATCACAGAACGAATTACACTGTTACAGAATTAACTAAAATCAATACAGAGTAATCCTATTCCACTTTTCTCTTGAATAACCAAAGCTCAAAGTTCAAAACTCAAATATGTTTTTCTTTATTGTTGTTTGTTATAAAACATTAACAAACTATTTATAGTATTCAAATCTTGGTCAAAGCATTTAAAGCAGGAGCGTATTCAGTTATGAAATCAATTAAACTTACATCACTTTGGACTATAATTTTCAACATTTAGAGAAGCACATGAACTTACATCACTTGAGCTACATGACTCATCATCCCCTTCGGCAATCAAGCATATGTTTGCTTTTTCTTCTTCACTTGATGATGAGCTTGATGAGGAGACTTCATTCTCATCCCAAGCTATGTATGCTCTTCTTGACTTTCCCTTTTTCTCCTTGTGGCTTGAT
>Ga0123342_1010256_pt1 | contig 10820 bp, 6 predicted proteins | sample Turbeawhitnodule_FD_89960 | JGI IMG/M metagenome (GOLD analysis project Ga0123342, IMG submission 89960) | Root nodule microbial communities of legume samples collected from Mexico - Turtle bean Mexico white nodule | ecosystem: Host-associated > Plants > Roots > Nodule | place: Mexico: Nepantla... | reverse complement strand
TTTATTTTTTGGTTAAAATTTGTTTGAGGAGAAAAAAAAAAAAAACAGCGTGGGTGTTGACAGAGAGCGTTATTGTGATCGGTGATAATATCATTTTCAAGGGGGGGGGGGGGGGAATGATGAAAACTATCCGACCTCAAAACTTTCGGCTAAGAAGATAGACGAACATTGAGACTTATTGAAGATATTGCAAAGTCTTTTTTTTCTTCTTAGCCTTGTAAAAATTGTATAGAGTAGTTAAGAAGTTTTGGGCCTTATATTTTGAGCAAAAGTAGAGAAAAATGTAAATAGAAAATAATGTAAAGTGTAAAATAGTAAAAGAGAGGTGCAAATAGAAATGTAGGCAAGGAAGGCATGAGGTAGGCAAGGAAGGCATGATTCTTCACATGTCTTCTCATCAATGGAGAGGATTTACATCAATAAGGTGGTGGCACTTGTCATAGTCTCATTTGAGAGGTTTTGAGATATTTTCTCCTATAAATAGGAGTCTCTTGTACATGGTTTTTAACTTTGATTTGAGTAATGAAATGTTGTCCAATTGAGACACTTTTACTCGTTTAAAGTTCTCTCTAGAGTTGTCTTCTTGCTAGATAAATTTCTAGAGTCCTTCTAGTAGTGTTAGCCTAACCTCACTCTAGAAACTAAGTGTTGGTCTAACCTCACTTTCCAAATTTCTACAATTCTTCATGCTTCTGCAATAGTCTGCATCGTCCATAGAAGACATTCAAAGCAAAACAATGAAGAAGAAGATCTACAAATGAAGATGCAACCTAGGATTACATCAGTGTGTGAGAGGGTTGACAAGAATATTCGTTATATTTAACGTTTTCCAGTGCGAAGATAATTTTTTTTTAGTACTTCATTTTTGCACCTCGATGATTTTTGTCTGGATTGTTTAATATGAATTTAAACATGAATTTTTGTTCTGTCAGTACGTATAGTTGCATTTTTTTCACCTTACAATAATATAATTTCTAATAGTATACAACAAAAAATGCATGCACATGAAGCAAGACCAAGTAAGGGACAAGGAGAGCTTGCATTTGGGAGTGGCTAGATCAAAATTAATTTCAATTACATTATCAACAAAGTAAAAATTAAAATTCAATACACGTTAAAATCATGATTCATGTTAGTTATCACAAAATAGATTATTAACATTATGAGATATCTTGAAAATAAATAACATCATCATAATTTGAACATGTTTATTATTTGATCCAAAATTTAGTTCATAAATAATATAAAATTACACAAAGAAGAGATACAGGTAGGGTTTTGTCCTATTCTCAATGGTGTAAGAAGAACATCGAACTTTTATCCCCACGTGGATAAAAATATTTTAATGAATGATTTTGGAAGGTGCGATAAGTGTTGTCATACTTTTAATCTTTTGAAGTCTTAAAAGAAAAAAGAAAAAAGAAAAACAACTTGAAAGTAAAGAAGAAGACACTACATTTTTCATCATATTTAGAATGATATCATTAAGTGCAAACAATTTTTGTAATAGTGTAAAATTAAAAAAAAAATATGAAAATGTTGGAAAAGAAAGTATAGAGGTGTGGTGAGGATTTGCCTAAAACCATGGAAGTTTGTATACAAAAGAGAAAAAAAAATGATATTGATTCATGTCCTGTCAATAAAAAAAAATCCGTGTAACTGCAATGTGGACACTTCCAATGTGAAATAAATGTTTCTAGCTACTTCATGTCACCGTCACCAAATTCAATGCCACGAATAAGCTCCTTGAATCTTACTCCTACCTAGTAAATAATTGAAATATATCATTTTCTCAGAGTTTTTTTTAATTTAATTCCAGATTTTATATAATTCCTTTTTATTAAAAGTTCTATGTTTTATAAACAAAATATTATATTATCTGGAGTATAAAAACATGTCATTTACAATTATTATTCTGTAAAATCATAAGTTGAAGCAATGAATTTGATCACAAAATATGTTAATATAGAATAAAAATTAAGACTCCAGACTTTTAATAATATTCAAAATTGTAAAATAAAAATTTTAAATCTTAAAAAAGTTACTTAAATATAAAATATTAATGAAAGGGTAGATTTTATGAAAAGTTTGGTTAAAAGAAAAGAAAAGTTTATTTTGGTTAAAATAAAAATATATTATGAATTTTTTATGCAGAATATAATTTTACAATGATAAGCTCCAAAAAAGGTGGAGTGGAGAAAAGTCTAAGATTTCTCATATTATCAACGTTACAAAGAGTCCCGAGTTAGATACGAGAACCCACAGCGTTGAAGACTGCAATGGCTATGTCGGTGGAAGCTGAAACACAGCACCAACTCAATGTCATTTTTCTTCCATTTCCAGCACCTGGCCATATGATTCCCATGGTAGACAAAGCAAGGCTATTTGCCAAGCATGGTGTTAGTGTCACCATTATCACTACCCCTGCTAATGCTTTGACATTCCAAAAGGCTATAGACAATGACTTCAATTGTGGATACCAAATCAGAACTCGAGTGCTCCCATTCCCTGCAGCACAAGTTGGTCTCCCTGATGGGCTTGAAAATGTCACAGATGGCACTAGTCCAGAAATCTTTGATAATGTTATACTTGGAATATTAATGATCAAAGATCAAATCGAGCTTCTGTTTCAAGAACTACAACCAGATTCTCTTGTGACCGATATGATGCTTCCCTGGACAGTAGAGTCTGCTGCGAAACTAGGCATTCCAAGGCTTTACTATTACTCCTCAAGCTACTTCTCCACCTGTGCCAAATATTCTATCCGGAAGTACAAGCCTCATAAGGGGTTGGTGTCTGATACTCACAGGTTTACCATTCCTGGTCTGCCTCACAACGTAGAGATGACTCCACTGCAGCTAGACGATGGGTTAAGAACCGAGTCTTCTGTCACTGAACTTTTCGATGCAGTGCATGAATCAGAGAGCAGAAGCTATGGAGCGCTGTGCAACAGTTTTCATGAAATTGAAGGTGATTATGAGCAACTTTATAAGAGCACTGTGGGGAAATCCTGGAGTGTAGGACCAGTATCAGCCTGGCTTTACAAGGATGATGAAAGAAAAATCAATAGAGGACACAAGGAAGACTTTGCACAAGAGTCGGAATGGCTCGATTGGCTTAACTCCAAGCAAAATGAGTCTGTGCTCTATGTAAGTTTTGGGAGCCTCGCCAGGCTCCCTCATTCTCAACTTGTTGAGCTTGCCCATGGTCTTGAACATTCTGGCCATAATTTCATCTGGGTCATAAGGAAAAAAAATGAAAGTGAGAACGGAGACAGTTTTCTAGGAGAGTTTGAGGAGAAGATGAAAGAAAGCAAGAAAGGATATATCATTTGGAACTGGGCACCACAGCTGCTGATATTGGACCATCCTGCCATTGGTGGCTTTTTGACTCACTGTGGTTGGAATTCCATTCTTGAAAGTGTGAGTGCTGGATTGCCAATGATTACATGGCCAATCTTTGGTGAGCAATTTTACAATGAGAAGTTGGTAGTTGATGTGTTGAAAATTGGAGTCCCAGTGGGAGCTAAAGAAAACAAATGGGCAACCACAGAGGAGGATGCAGGTGTGGGAAGGGAAGAAATTGCAAAGGCTGTGGTACATTTGATGGGAAAAGAAGAGAGCAGAGATATGAGGAGAAGAGCAAGAAAACTTAGTGATGCTGCCAAGAAGAGTATAGAGGAGGGTGGATCCTCTTACCGCAACTTGTTTCAGTTGTTAGATGAGCTCAAATCATTGAAGATAACTAGAGCACTTGACACACCATTCAAGTAGTGGATTCATCTTGGTGATTTAGGATGTGATGCTGTCTTTGAGTTTAATTAGATAAAATGAAACAACATTCAATCAAGTATGTTTTCCTTTCTGTTTGCTGTTATCTGAAAGTACAATGTCTCTGAGGAGCAGTTCTTGAGGTGAATTTTCTGTGCTGTGTGTTGAGTAGTGAATTGTAATAACTTAATAAGAAAAGGGTTTTACATCCATGAGTTTTACATGCTGTAAGTGCTGAATATTGTGTTATGACAAGTGTTTAGTGAGAATGGACTATTCATTATAAGTATTTAGTGAGAATGGACTCTTCATTATAAGTGAAGGATGCATGTTTGACAAACATGATCACCACCCACCATTGTAAGAGGAAGGAGTAAGAGAGACAAAGAAGTGTTGAATTTCATGCACACAAATGTATGTAGTCTTGTGTGTACCTTTTATTATGTCTTAAAATAGGAATTTATCTTAATTAATGATCACTTGAAGTATTTGATATATTTAAGAAATTTGAAGTACTTATTGAAAAATAAAATGACTTGTTCATAAAAATCTTAAGAAGTTATAAGGGAACACTAGTATGTCTTCAATGAATTCAAAAAGTTTTATGAAGATGAAGGAGTAGATAGATAATTGATTATTGGTTATAAAGGAAGAACTAAAATGTGATAGAGATGACAAACTTCATGTTTGGGAAAGGAATGCCGAAAGATTTTTTGTCAAAGACTATTAATACAGAGATTCACCTGTGAATATATGTCCAATAAAAGTAGTTTGGAACATGACACCGTTGAAGCAGGAAGTGGAAGAAACCCTTCAATAAACCATGTTAAAAGATTTTGGTGTTTACTATGTTAAGTTCCCATATAAAATAGAACAAAGTTTGAAGAATCAAGTGTGAAATGCATCTTTATTGACTATATTTCTATGTCAAAGAACTCAACTCTTTAGAACTTGAAGATGAAGAATGTGATAAATATTTGAAATGTCATATTGGATGAGAAAAATAGTTTCAACCACTATTCTACCCCAAAATTCAACACTTGAAAATGGGAAATGTGAAAATGAGGAGTGCAATTATTGCATCAAGTTTTTCACACTCTTTAAGTCCTTCAAACTCAATTTTCTCATCTCGAACTCAACATCTCAATAAATAAAAAGTTTGAGTGACATATGCAAAGTACAAGTATAATTATTGCGTTATGAAACTAGAAAAATTTGAAGACACAACTAAGAACTAACTTAGAGGAAAAATACTAGAAGAAATTGATGTAAGTGAAAAGAAAAAAAAATTGTTTTAAATTACATGAATAAAACTCAATTTTGTAAACCTAATTTTAAAAAATATTCAAAATATATCATCTAATAATAAACTAATTACATATTAAAAATAAATACCTAAATATTATTTTTTAAAATGTAAAAATAAAATTATTATTTTTAATCTAGGTGTACAATTGTAATCAGTTATATTAATAACTTAAGTTTCTAAATATATAAACAGTAAAAAACATAAAAATAAAAATCACAAGTGAAATTTAAAAAAAAAAATCACTTGGGTGGCTATTTCTTTGTAAAAAAAACAAATTATTAATTAGGTGATGATTTCTCTAAGGTGAATTTTCTAACCAAAGACTTACCTAAATCTATGCATTATTAAAAAAAATTGTAAATTGGAAAAATAAATGGAATATTTTGGTGAAAAGTCAAGTATTGTCATTAATTAAGAAGGTTGGTTCATTTTTCATTCTATTTTGATATTTTGAAAGCTTGTAGGGTCATTATTGAATGATAGGTTTGTGGTTTCTGGTTCAACCAACCACCACGTAATTATTGTTCTTTTAAATATTTAACCCTCCTCATTATTAAATATTATTAATATTATAAAAAATATTAATATTTTTAAATATTATTAATATTATAAAAAATATTAATATTTTTAAATATTATTAATATTATAAAAATTATTAATATTATTATTAATACAAATATAATACTATTAATATTATTATTAATACTAATAATATTATTAATATTAATATTATCATTAATATTAATACTAATATTTTTATGATTAATATTAATAAAAATATTAATATCAATAGTATCATTAATATCAATATTATTAATATTATTATAATTATTAAAAATACTCTATTTGTAATACTTTATATACGGATATAATCTTCTGTATGTAATTATTTCTGTTTTATACGCTTCATGCAGGACCTAATTTTATTTAGTTTTTTACTGCGACATACATGATCCAATTAGACAAAATGTGTTATAATTCTAATTGGATTTAGATGGAGACAATCAATATGAAATATTATTTTTTATACTAATATTTATATTTTTTTTTCATTTTTTTTTATAATTTCAATATTATAAACTTTGCTTTAATTAAATTAAAAAATAATTAAACTCAAATTATTTTTCTAATTTAATTCTAACAACGTAATAAATCTTAAATTTATTTCAATTTCCTATAAACTTCTTTTATATTTTAATTTTTAATTTTGTTTATTTAATTTTGTTCATTGCTTTTAATTTTCATCAAGAACTATATTAATTTAAATTCGTATGTATAAATCCGTATGTAACGCTCACTTTACATATGGATCTGGATCCGTATGTAAAAATCAGTATGTAACACTAACTTTACATGGATCTGGATTTGTATATAAAAATCCGTATGTAATACTCACTTTACATATGGATCTAGATCTTTATGTAAAAATCGGTATGTAACATTTACTTTCCATACGGATCTGGATCCGTATGTAATGCTCACTTTACATACGAATCTGGATCCGTATGTAACGCTTACTTTACATACGCATCCAAATTCGTATGTAAATATATGTATGTAACGCTCACTTTACATACGAATATGGATCTGTATGTAAAAATTCATATGTAACGCTCTCTCTCACTTTACATACGGATTTGAATCCATATGTAATAATCGCTTTGTAAATAACAAATTTATTGTAGTGTGGCTGGTTCTTGGTTATTGGATATGGGTTGTCACTCAATTGCTTGATCAAGTTCAACTCTCGACTTCTAGGTTCAGGATTGCTCTCAGGTGGGTGTGTGTATCTGCAAGAGGTTCCGATGATAAAGTTGGAATCAGTTTATTCAATTATTAGATAAAATCACTATACTTACTTGTTGAGCATATCACTTATTTATAGTGTTCGTTGCTGGACTTTGACTTGATTGAGCTTTTACTTTTCACACATTGCAGTTATTAAATATATTTTAAGTATTTTGGGCTTATTTATTGAACTTTTATACAATGTTCTCCTATTCTATTATTTATTTATATTATTTTAACTTTTAAAATACTAATGATCTCGACCTTTCAGTCTCTCGACCTAGTCAATACTATTTTTAATATTTATTTCATAGAATAAATAAGTAATTAATTAGAATTAGAAAGAAAATACAATAAAATTTGCACTACATAATAAGAAAATATATTATTTCGTAATTTTTTAATATGATAATAAGATGCTTAACATCAAATCTTTTATTTAAAAAAAACTTTCTTTAATATATAATTATATAACAAATATTTTTATATGCCATTGTATTAAAAAATATACCATATTTTTTCATATATCTTTTAATTAAAAAATTTATCTTTTAAAAATAAAAATAATTTATTTAATCAAATAAATAATTAAATATTTTTATGTTTTGAAATAGTTAAATAATTTTCTTAAAAAATAAAAGCTACATAATTTTTTAAAATATTCTTTATATAATTATATATGTATTTTCAAATATTATTATTATTATTTAATTTATTATTGATAAAAATTATAAAATTATATATATTTTAATGTGATAAAATGTTAATATGCATCACATCCGCCAATGGCATATGCTTTTACTAGTATTATAAAATATTTTTATAAAATTTAAAATATTAGTTTAATACTTTGGATTAATATAAATATGTATTAGAGTTGTATCGGATTCATTAATATCATATTAAAATCAAAATAAATGTATAATACGCAGTCAAGTCAGTGTCAGTGTCGGCTGCTCCTTCATGCATTTCCATAGGTTCACGGCATTCCATAAATTTTGTAATTCTAAAAGTGTCTTTTGTAAAAGGTTGGAAATATTTTTATATTTTTTAGATTATATTTAAAAAAAATTAAATTTAGAATTAGTTTTTATATTATGTAATTTGAAATGCAATTAATTTTTCAAAAAATATATTAAGAACTACATACTTCAGAAGTTAATACAGATAAATAAATACTTTTATATTATTTAATATGGAATTTATTTATAAAACTACAATTTAGATTACCTATACAAGTTTTTTCTGAATCTGAACAAACATTCTAAATTGTATAATCTGAAATATAAAAAATAAATTTTAAATTATATAATTCAAAATGTTGCTAAAATATGAAAAAAAAGAGTACAGCGAAACCAGTGCATTATGATATGAGTGAAATATATCTAAAAAAAATTAACCTTTTCTACCACACAATTATAATCTGCGTACAATCACAAAAAATCCTTCAACGAATGAAAATCGCATTCTAAAAGTGCCTTTCAAATGCTTAGAAACAAGGAGAGAGTAATCTAAACACCTATAATTTTTTTTCTGAATTTATCCACATAATCAACTGATCAAACTTACTGTAATGTTATTATTTTTAACTTATTTATGATTTTTTATTATTATATTTTATTTATAGGTTTGATTAACAATCATGATAAGAAATAATTAAAATTATTCAAATATATTTTCCAAAACATATTAATTATATTATAAAATAAAATATAATATATATTTATTGTAACATAAAAATATTATAAAAAAAAAATATTATATTGAAAAAATGATATCCAGTATCGATGATAATGTATAATATATAATCGATTATATAATTTTATAACATAATAATGAATTATTATGTATAACTTATAAAATTTTACATAATGAATTATTATGTATAACTTATAAAATTATATAATCAATTATAATAATATAATATAATAATAAAATAAATAATAATATGTAAAATTAATTCATTAACATCGTTAATTAGAATCCCATTACAAAATTATTGTTACAAATGTTTTTCTTTATTATTTTTAAATCAAATGAATAGTTTTATATTGAAAACTCTAAATATAGATAACTTACAAAAATGATTAAATTATAATGCCTTATTTTGATTGTTTAACAAATTCTTTCTATTTATATGCATGTGTCATTCTCACTGTATTCAAGCAGTTATATATGGATAAATTTTAATAGCATATAATGTTAAAACTAAAACATTAAAATGACTATGATAAACTAGAACAAATAAAAAGACAAACGGTTAACCACACGTGATTAATTTTAAACATTTATTAACTTAAAATGGATCCAAAACTCAGCACGATCACTCCTTTACATTTCTATAAAATTCCAAGAGTGAATGGATTTGTTTACATTAGAATAAATTTGTCAACAACTATTTTAACATTAATATTTTGACAATTCATAATATAAAACATGATTTTTACAATTAATTCTATAAATATTTTAATTATTATTTTTTATGTGACCAAAGAAAGAGAATTAATAAGGAATTTTCTGGTGCAATATTTTTCTTGCATAGATTTACTTGTGTTATATTTTTATGCTTATATAAGTCAACATTCAGATTGCAGATCATGAAGTATTCTCAGGTATTCTGCTTCTGTTGTAGTTCTTCCTTCTTTTATTGAGGCACAGTCTTGAAAACCATTCCCTATGTATCATAGAAAGTTCTCTCAGACACCTCCCCAAAGAAACAGAACCTCATACATTGCGAAAGCAATGGATTCTCAACCCCACAACCAATTGAGTGTCACTTTTCTTCCATTTCCAACTCTTGGCCATATGAACCTCATGATAGACACAACAAGTTTATTTGCCAGGCATGGTGTTAATGATATCATTATAGCTACCCCTGCTAATGTTTTGGCTTTCCAAAAGGTCATAGACAGTGACTTCAGCTTTGGATACCATATCAGATATCAGAACCCAACTGGTTCCTTTCCCTGCAGCCCAAGTAGGTCTCCCCGAAGGGGTTGAAAACATGAAAGGTGGCACTTCCCTAGAAATATTGCGTCGATTCCTTCATGGAATATCAATACTCAGAAGTCAGATTGAGCTTTTCTTTCATGATATGCATCCATATTGCCTAGTGAGTGATATGTTTTATACTTGGACAGTGTTATCTGCAGCAAAACTGGGTATTCCAAGAATATTCTTTTACAGCTCAAGGTACTTATCTGAGTGTGCTGCTCATTCTATCCGGAGGCATAGGCCTCAAAATAGATTAGTGTCCGACACCGACAAGTTTACAATTCCTGATTTTCCTATGAGAGAACAATGGGATCAAATCTTGGAATATTGGACCAGTTTCAGCCTGGGTTAACAAGGATGATGGAGAAAAGGTGAAGAGGGAACACAGGGAGGACCTTCCAGAAGAACCAGAGTGGCTAACCTAGCTTAACACTAAGCAGAATGAATCTGCAATTTATGTAAATTTTGGAAGCCTCACTCGGCTCCCTCATGCTCAACTTGTAGAACTGGCTTATGGGCTTCAACATTCTGGTCATAGTTTCATCTGGGTCATGAGGAAAAGGGATGAAAGTGAGAATGAAGACAGTTTCCTGCAAGAGTTTGAGGATAATATGAAAGAAAGCAAGAAGGGTTTTATCGTATGGAACTGGGCACCACAACAGCTGATATTGAATCACCTTGCCATAGGAGGCTTTGTGACTCACTGTGGTTGGAACTCCATTCTTGAAAGCTTGAATGCTGGATTGCCAATCATCACATGGCCTATGTTTGCAGAGCAATTTTGTAATGAGTGGTTTCTAGTTGATGTGTAGGGATATTGTGTGCGAAAGCGTGATAACCAAAGATTATGAGAAATTAGAGTAACAAGTAAAGTGAGAATGATACCAGAATTTTTAGGTGGAAAACCCCTTTAAATAGAGGTAAAAAACCACCGGCGAGAGAGCCAAAACTTTCACTAT
>Ga0123342_1010255_pt1 | contig 10821 bp, 3 predicted proteins | sample Turbeawhitnodule_FD_89960 | JGI IMG/M metagenome (GOLD analysis project Ga0123342, IMG submission 89960) | Root nodule microbial communities of legume samples collected from Mexico - Turtle bean Mexico white nodule | ecosystem: Host-associated > Plants > Roots > Nodule | place: Mexico: Nepantla... | reverse complement strand
CTTCAACCACATAAGTCTTCTCTCTTTTCCATCTATTTCTTTCATCTCCATGTCCATATGAACTCTTAAAACATGTCTTAGGTTCTTTCTTGCAATTCTATTCGGTGCTTTAGCTTTATTTCAGGTTTTGTTCGGTTCTTCTTCTTCCTTGCTGAATGTAATCGGTTCATCTTCCTTCTTTCTTGTTTTTGTTCGGTGCATTTCAATTGTTAGGCATTTTAATCGGTTCATTTGAATTCTTATGCCTTTTAACCGATTCAATTGACAAGCAATGGACTTCCATATGAGTTTTGGCTTGGTTACTTAAGTTTTGGTGAGTTCTTGAATGATAGAACATTGATCCAATTCTAGAAAAGTGCCTAATCATATTCCAACTCAAGTTGATTCCATAAAAAGTCAAAGAATCATCTATATCTTGTTATTGGAATCATATCAAAAGGGAAAACTCCACAAGATGCAAATGTTGCAGAATGCAAAAGTGATGTGGAATCATATATCTCTTTGATTGTCTCGCCTTCAGCATCATCGTATCCAAATGAGTGAATATTTGATTCAGGTTGTACCTATCATATGTGTCCCATTCGAGAATGGTTCTTCGAATTTCAAGAACTCGATGGCAGGGTTGTTTACATGGGTAATGATAATCCATGTAAGACAACCGGGATAGGTTCAATCAAGTTGCAGAATCATGATGGATCTACCAGAATTTTGCGGGATGTGCGGTACGTGCCAAAGTTAAAGAAGAATCTCATCTCATGGGGGCTTTAGAATCTAAAGGCCTAGTTGTGACGATGCGAGATAGAATTCTTAAAGCAACTTCAGAAGCACGGGTGATGTTGAAAGGCGTAAGGAAGAACAATTTGTATTACCACCAAGGTAGTACAGTGGTGGGGACAGTAGCGACAACAACTTCTAGCACTAAGAAGAATGCCGAGGCAACAAAGCTGTGACATATGAGGTTTGGAGATAAACAAGGACAGAGAGAGGGGGAAACTTTGGCTGCCATAAAAGCAATAATTTGCAGAAGGTACTACAATCTTTTGGTATGCATGAAGATACAAAACCTATAAGTACCCCACTTGCTCCTCATTTGAAATTGAGTAGCCGCTTATCTCCGACGACTGATGAAGAACGATAATACATGGCGAAAGTTCCATATGCAAATGCAGTTGGAAGCTTGATGTATGCAATGGTGTGTACGGGACCAGATATTTCACAAGTTGTTAGTAGGTACATGCATGATCCGGGCAAGGGTTATTGGCAAGCTGTGAGATGAATTCTACAGTACCTCCAAAATACCGTAGATGTTGGATTGACATTTGAGCAAGATGAATCACTTGGCCAATGCATAGTTGGATATTGTGATTCTAATTATGCAGGTGATTTGGATAAGCGACAATCTACAACTGACTATTTGTTCACTTTAGCAAAAGCGCCAGTTAGTTGGAAGTCTACCTTGCAGTCTACGGTGGCTTTGTCTACGACAGAGGGAGAGTATATGGCGATTACAGAGGCTGTGAAAGAAACAATTTGGCTTCATGGGTTGCTTAAAGACTTGGGAGTTGGTCAGAAACAACTCGAGGTATATTCTGACAGTCAAAGTGTTATTCATTTAGCAAAGAATCAAGTATTTCATGCACGGACGAAGAGGCATTGATGTTTGTTATCACTTTGTGCATGAGATTCTCGAAGAAAAGGAGATTGTTCTTCAGAAAATTCACACTACAGAGAATCCTGCAGATATGCTCACCAAGGTGGTTACAGGGGTCAAGTTTGAACATTGTTTAGACTTGGTTAATATCTTGCACATTTGAAGTTGGTGCCCGGAAGCACAAATTTGAAGCATCGCAAAGATTGGTTTGGTTATGTTTGTTTGAGAAGATTTGTATTAGGTGGGACTTGAAATTAAGCCAAGGTGGAGATTTTTTGATTTTGGCTTAATCTCAAACCCACATTAGTGGGAATTATTTGGGGAGGGGGTTTGAGGGTTATAAAGTAACCTCTCCTCCTTCATTGTTGATATCTCAAGTTGTAATATCTTCTCCCACATTAATAAAAGCGGGTTGTTTAGCTGTGCTCGGAGATTAAGCTAAATTGGCTTAACTCTGTTAACAAGTTTGGGTGTGTTTTTTCTTCTTTATCTCTTTTAATTATTCCGTTCTATTTATTGGTATTATGCTGCTTTCTTTTCTGTTATAGTATAATATTCAATATTATTTGTCGGGTAGCTCTGTTAGTGTTTTGTCCGGTTCATTTGTTCTGAACTGATTTCATTTCACTAGTTGTGTTGTTTTAGTGTGGAAATTACTCGATTTTTCCCAACAATACATACATACATGTTTCTTATCCATTTTGTTTTAATTTAAACAGAACTCTGAGGAGGTTGATGTTGTGGATCGTCATGATGTTCCACGCCATGAAATTAAGAAGGTTTGCATGTGATTACTCACTTCTTGATTTTGAATTGGGGCGGTTATTTTGTTTGATTCTTTATGGTAGTTGTTATACTGTACCTTAGTAATTCATAAGAAATAATATTCTGATTGCCAGAGAATTGTCATTTTCATGTTTAGTAGGATTGCAATTTCATTAAAGCTCTCTATATTTTTGGATCATTGAGCAAACTAAAGTTCTAATATTTATCTGGTTCTTATCTTATTTTACTCACAATGTTAATCAATATTTGATGTTGTTCACTCCCTTAATCCATTATGTTTTGTTGATTTTTAGGTTATATGCTCTTTATGTGACACAGACAAGATGTAAGTCCTAAAAATCTGAATTATAATAATCGATAGAAAGATGTGTATACTCATAAATATGCCTGCAGCTACTGATTTGTTGGTTATTTTTCATGCCCTCAGGTTCAACAGTACTGCATAAACTGTGGAGTATGCATGGGCAAGTATTTTTGTTATATATGCAAATTCTTTGATGATGATGTAAGTTCTCCACTGGAATAGAATTTGTGTCATGATTGTTTCTTTTAGTTAGTGCTAGACTTGATAGTGCTAATTGTGTTAAAAATTTCTTCAATCTTGCAGACTTCAAAGAACCAACACCACTGTGATGAATGTGGCATTTGCAGGTAAAGTTCTTCACTCTGTTTGCTAACTGCTAATCCGCTACATTTCATAGTGTGTTGCTCAATAGAATTGGAATAATCATCTGCTCTATGCAATAACTTTTACAGAACTGGGGGCAAGGGTAACTTTTTCCACTGCAAGAGATGTGGTAACTACATTGCTCCAAATGCAATTGTTTAGTTTTTCTCATACCTTTACTCCATTAGTAATTACTAAAAATCTACCAAATTATGTTTTAGGATGTTGCTACTCCAAGGTAATGGAAAAGGGGCATCGTTGTGTAGAAGGAGCAATGCATCACAATTGCCTTGTCTGCTTTGAGGTAAAACAAATCACTAGTACTATAATTGGCTGAAATGTTTAGAAAAAATGTCGGATTCTCATTTAGATTACCTCATTTCCCCCATGCAGTATCTATTTGATACAGTAAGAGAAATCAGTGTCTTGCCTTGCGCGCATACTATACATTTAGACTGTGTCAAAGAGATGGAAAACATCATAGGTAAGGCATTTACATCTATCTACATGTTACCAATGAAGGACTTAAATGGTGTACACCTTCATGAGTTTCATCATGCAGTATTCTGCTATGAGGCTGAGTTGATATACACCTTGAGACAGTCTTCATCATTTAACCAGTGTTATTAATTCTCATTATTTGAAAACGGATATAGGTACTCATGTCCTGTGTGCTCAAAATCCATATGTGACATGTCAAGTTTGTGGAAGAAGCTTGACAAAGTGGTATGTAGATGTCATTTTCTTTCTATCAGTGGATGAGCTTAGTTGGGAGTGAAGGGGACCTTGGCCTCCCCAATTTTTTTTCACATATATAAACTAATACATAAATCAAAATAGTTTTTTTAGTTTTAGTATATTTCATATATTTGGTACCCCCAAAATGTTTGTACATCTATTTTGGCATCTGCAAAATATTTTCTGAAGATCCACCACTGCTTTCTATTGATATATTTTTTAGGCAGCATATGATTGCATCAATATATTCAGTTTTGTAACATTTTCGAGTTAAAACTTTTGCTCAGATTGCCTTAACTCCAATGCCTGAAACCTTCAAAAACAAGATGGTAAGTAACAAGTCCCAATTCTTAAGGTTTAGAGCCAGAAATTAAGGGTAGCTTGTGAGACATATCTAACTGTATATTTGCATGAAACCAGGTGTGGATTCTTTGCAATGATTGTGGAGTGAAATCTCATGTACAATTCCATATTGTGGCCCATAAGTGCTTAAGTTGCAGTTCATACAACACAAGACAGATACAGGGAGCATCTGCTACACCAAGCTCGTCTAGAGTGACCGAAATGGTGATATGAACATTAAAGGTCTCTTGGAATGGAAACATTTCTTGTTGAGCAGAGTTACTCAATTATTTATGAAACACTAAAATCAAATTCTAGTGGTCAAACATAGACAATTGAGGATAAACTTGGTTTAGGCTGTGTTGTAATATGTTATTAGTGCTATTAAAGCCTAAGAAATAATTAGGTCTCCTTATCATTGTCATCATGTCATTATCTTAAAATTATGCAAAGATTCGAAGCTCCCAAAGTCAAATTGATAAAGTGAAATCGTATTTCAAGTTGCCGAAGGCTTATGATAGAAATGGAAAATCATTACATAGTGAGATCTTGTTTCTTGAATACATTTTGAGATCTTGTTTTCCATAATATATATTTTGTATTTTAGAATTACTTTTTTTAGAATGGAATTTTGATTTTCAATTCTATTCTAGAATTTTATATCTGCAACATAAAAATCTATTTTGGATTTACTTTTTCAAAATATTATTTTTTATTTCAAATTTTAAATTCCAAAATAAAGGACAATTTTAAAAATTTAAAATTGGATCACACGGTGTTTTCTTCCTACATGCAACTGTTTTTGGCACATCCACACTTGCTTCCTGCACCTTCCCATTATAGTTGAATGACAAGAATAATACTTTAAAATGTTAACACTTTTTCAGAAAGTACTATACAGAATGTATTAAAAGTGTTTTAAATTACACGTTTAAAATGCATTCATACAAAAAAAATTGTGAAATGGATTCCAAAATGTGTCGTTTTACTAGCAACATTTAGCAGCAACCAGAACCATCAATACTATTGGGCGAAGTGAGACAGCCAAGGTCCAAGAAAGTGAGCTCAGAAGTGAAGGAAGAAGCCAAGCTGAATGAGTGAGTATTATGCTTAATCACCAATTGATCATGTTTTCTTCTTTCAATTCTTAGATTCCCTTGTCTATTCTGAACTATTTTCTATAACAAACTTTCAGGGTGGACATAATAAGGAAAACAACAAAGTGGCATGAATAAAATTGAGTATTTCCTATGTTGCAATTTCATGTTCTCCTCTCAAAATCCTACAACTTGGTCCTTGCTCAAAAAGGATGACAACATGTGTCTTCTTACTGGTTTATTTAATCTGTTTCTAATTTTATAAATTAATGATTATTTTTTTTTATGTAAATTCATAAATTAAGAATTATTTTATATGTCAATTAGCAATTAATACTCACAAATAAGTGTTTATATTTTGATATGAAATAATGCTGAATTTAGGCACTTATCAAGTTACCATGTGGTTTTTCTCTGGTCCCATAATGGACGCCAAAAGGTTTATGCAGAATCGAATATAACCTCACACGTGGTGTTCTCAGCCTCGTTCTTCGGTCTTCGGATATTTGATCTTCGAATCTTCGATCTTAGCAAGAAAACCTGCTATTATACTCTGACACTCAAGTCAGTTTTCAGTCTAAGTAAAGGGTATATGTAAAATGTTATAGTGATTCGCTACCTTTCACGGTGTTCAACTATTTATAGCGATTGTATTGGGATCCTACATGTACGGATGATTAAAGTAGACTTAAGTAAGTTCAAGTGCCCCTAGTCATGATTTGTAGATTATTATTGTTCACCACTTGTTAATTACATTGTTAAGCCTTTAATTTTGATTAGGGATGACGATGTTGTGCGGGTCAACCCACGACCCATTAAGAAAAAACGCAGGGCGATATGTCTATTTCAACCCACTTAGACATGCTTCGCATAACCCACAGTTCACGAAGGCCAAGTGCGGGGCAGGGCGAGCTGGGCCTCAAAACCTGCATATCTTAAAAATTTGTAAATTTATTTATGCACCCTTATAATTTCTTCCTGTAGCTTCATATTCTCAAAAATTCTAAAATTATCCATTTCAAATTCTACAATATGAAATACATACTTATATTTTGCATTATGCAATCAGGAATATTGTACAATCCAAAACACAAATTTTAACTTTCAGATTATAACTCGTGAAGTCTCTGAATTCCACATTTTGAAATCAAAGAAAAAATATTCAATGAAAAATGTCAATGGATAATTTGAGTATTTTTTGAAGTATGGGGTGCAAGAAGAAAGGCATGGATGTGTAGGAAGAAACTCCTTTCAATCCCTAATTCATAATACTTTCACAAAATTTGATAATAATTTTTTAATATTTAATAGTGTTTTTTGTCCTTCTGAAATGCATAAATTATTTACACATGTGTCATAAAATATTGTGAAACTAATTATCTACTTTATCTAAGTAAAAAAAATAATAATTTAATAAAAAAAAACATTCAAAATTTATATTTGAAAAATTATTTTTTATTAATTTTAAAAATATTCTTTTATACAGACTAACATTTATGCGAGAAGAACCATTAAAATTAACTCACATTTCCTACTCAAATTTGTTAAACCAAAACTCGCATTTTGTGGGTTAAAGATTGTCATTCTTGATTTGGATGGGAAAATATCAAAATACTGAATGAGTTTTCGATACCTCGGCCATTACATTAAATAAACGCATAATTACGGTTTATTTATTTTTTCGTTTGAGTAATATGTTCATTTGGTTCCTTTGAAGTTTTCGTTTTTTTATTGTAGTTATTCAGACAATTTGTTGGAAGAAACAGTTTCTAATAACAAAATCCCAGTTAATGTGTATGTTTGACGTTGCTTAGAGTTTGAATTAATTCAGAAACTTGAAAAGGCTTAAAGACGTGAACTATACAGGTAAAAATAAGGTAAAAAATTTATTTAAAAAATAATAAAGTACTAATTCAATTTATTTTAAACTTAGATACATTATTGGTTGTTGATTCGTATAGATTTCATACATTAATTATAATACTGTGCTGTTCTAATCTTCTTACGTTAAATAACGTTGAATTTAGATTTTTTCTGATTTGCTTCAGTAACTTCTCCTACTAAATAAATATAATGCATTGTTATTCTTACTAACAAAGACGATTTTGCGTATCTCTATTTTTACTTTTATAATTATTATATATGTATCTATATTTATTAAAATTAACTATAATAAATTTATAATGATAAAATAATTTAATAATAAATTAAATATTATAAAATAGATAATTTATTAATTTCTTTTCATTAATAAACTACTATAATACATAAATAGTACAACACTTACAAAACACTTCTTCCCATAATTTGTTATATCTTGACAGTGGTAACTGCTAAAAAAAATATAAAATGACTAATATCTAAAATAAAATAATAAAATAAGTATTGATATAAAGATAAAACTGAAAAGTAATTTGTAAACAATATTTTCTCATAATTTTAAAAAAGATGTAGATTTTAATGTAGTTGTGGAAATGAAACTTTATAGAGTGTCTTGAAGAGAGTATCCGAAGGGTGACATTCTTCCCGCCATTTCTATCGTGTCTGGCACAATGCTTCTCTAATAAACTCACTCACGCTCTGTTCGGACATTCAAAGTAGTTACATGGTTCATTCATTCAAGTTCGCATTGTGTTTTCGATCCTCTTTTCCCATTTCCTTCTATTCCTTCCAAACTGTTAGGGTTTCCTCTCTCTTCTCTTTCCCTCTCTCTCTCCCCTCCGTTTCTCTCCGCGCCATGTCCAAGCCACCCTCCGCCTTCGACGCTCTCATGTCCGGCGCCCGCGCCGCCGCCAAGAAGAGTTCCCAGTCCAAACCCCAAACACCCAATCTTTCATCATCCCCCAAGAAAAGAAAATCCCCACACTCCGCTTCCTCACAAAACCCTAGCAACAGCAAATCCCCCAAACTGCCTTCTCCGCCCGTAACCGTTGAACCGGAGCAAGCTGTTAAACCGGAAGAAGCTGTTAAACCGGAAGAAGCTGTTAAACCGGAAGAAGCTATTAAACCGGAACAACGGAAGGTCCGCCACCTGTCGTCGTCTAATTCTTCGAACGGGAAGACCGTGGAGCTGATTAAGCAAGTTCCGCAGCTGAAGCAGAAACCATCGAGTTTCGACCCCGCTTCGGTGACTGCATGGGAGAAGGGACAGCCAGTGCCGTTTCTCTTTCTTGCTTTGGCATTTGATATGATTTCTCAGGAAAGTGGAAGAATTGTTATCACTGACATTGTTTGCAATATGCTGCGGACTGTGATGCTCGTCACGCCGGAGGATCTTGTTCCCATCGTTTACCTCTCCGCGAACCGGATTGCGCCTGCTCATGAAGGGTTGGAGTTGGGAATCGGCGAGTCGATCATTTCCAAGGCGCTCGCGGAGGCCTATGGAAGGAACGAGTCGTGGATTAAGACTCAGTATCAGGTGACTGAGTTTAGTTGAGTCTTTTTGGTTCTTTCTTTCGTTCTTGTTGTTTGGTTGAATTTGACCGGAGAAGATGTTTGTTAAGAATCGGTTTCAGGTGATTAATTCTTTTGGTTTTTATTGCATTCTTGTTGTTGAGATGAATTTGACTGAAGATGTTAGTTAAAAGTCGGTATCAGGTGCTCGAATCTTTTGGTTTTTCTTGCATTCTTGTTATTGAGATGAATTTGACTGAAGTTGTTTACTAAGAATTAGTATCAGGTGGCTGACTCTTTTGGTATTTCTCCATTCTCGTTGCTGAGACGACTTTGACTGAATGAGATTTTATTATTGGCAGAAAAAAGGGGATTTGGGCTTGGTTGCTAAAGAGAGCCGTTCGTCTCAACCTATGATGTGGAAGCCTGAAGCATTGACCATTAGGAAGGTTTTCAACACTTTTCACCTTATTGCTAAGGTATGTTATCATTGAATTTTTTAATATCCTGCATTTGGGTTGTTCGATTATTCACATTACTTCTCAGCCTTTGTCACAAGCTTGTTGGTTTATAGTTTTAAATATGAACAGATTACGTTTACATCGAGGTTTATTGAAATTGCATATGAACCCCCAGTCAACAGCAATCTCCCTTATAGGCAATTACGCGGTCTAATGTGTTTCTTGGTACTGTTATGTTTATTTCAAACTAGTAAATGGGGTTAGTGCAGGGCTTAAAAAAGGAAGGGGTATGGGATGGAATTTGGCAAAACTTTTGCAATGTTATTGAAATTTACTTTCTAAATAGTAGTGCCTAGTTTTTTGTTGACAAGTTGCATCTATAAGTTCTACCCATGTATGGATTAATTTGAAATTATTATTGCAACGTTGAGTGATTGAGAAAACTAAGCACATGACCATAGGCTTTGGTTTGGGATAACCAGGTTTAGTGCATTCTCATGTGGTATAACAGCATGAATGGTAAAAAAAAGAGAGAATTGGCAAAAGTAAGTTCCAAGTAAAACTGATATTGAAGACTTGGAGTGTGTTATTGGTGCCTTTATCACATATCGTGCATAGAGCACAACCTCATTTTTTTATTCTCTGTTATGGTTAGATGTTTTTTTTTGGAGTTTAATGTGCTGTACAAGAATAGTGTGCCTGGGAAGGAGGTTCGTTTCTGTATCTTTTGCTGAAGCCATGGCTTACTAAATATACGTTTGTTTTTATCTTTAAATTTCTTGCCATCTGTTTGGTGGCCATGTTGGAAGTTAGTATGGCTGGGTGTATGTACTGTAAGAGAATAAAGCAGGAATTTGTTGTTGGGATTTGAACACCTTTATGTGTACAACTGAATGTTGCTAAATTATGCTGTTACTTTTTCTTTATTCTGAATGTGTTCAGGAATCTGGAAAAGACAGTCAAGAGAAAAAAAAGAACCATATCAAGGCACTTCTTGTTGCTGCAACTGAGTGTGAACCTCAATATCTAATTCGTTTGCTTCAGGTTGAAATTTTAATTCTTTATTGAAATGTTCTGGTGGGCTTACTTCTCCATGTTAATTGCATCCTGTTCTTGTTTTCTAGGCGAAGTTGCGAATTGGTTATGCAGAACAAACTCTTTTGGCTGCATTAGGCCAAGCTGCAGCGTACACTGAAGAACACTCTAAACCACCTCCTGAAATTCAGTCTCCTTTAGACAAGGTAAGCTAATGTGATTGAACTGGGAAATATGGTATGAGAGTGAATTGGTTTACATGGCTTAGTCTTGCGAGTTCAGGTTGAGTAGCATATACGCTTTGGGTCTTAAAACATTTGAAGTGCTTCAGAACTAAGTTTTGGGGGTAGGGTGCTGCTGCTGTAGTTGGTATCAGTGAATTCTGGTGAAGATACCACCCACCTTTTCTCTATTCTGCATTTTAGGAAGCATTAGGCAGAAATTCATTATATTTCCTTTCCTATTTTATATATATATATATATATATGTATTTATATATGTATGTATATTTATATATGTATAATGTATGTATATATTTATTTCTGGTTTCATTTTGCATCAGGCTTCGGATATTGTTAAACAAGTCTATTCTGTTCTTCCTGACTATGACAAAATAATATCTGCACTGCTTACGGAGGGTCTATGGATGCT
>Ga0123342_1010254_pt1 | contig 10821 bp, 4 predicted proteins | sample Turbeawhitnodule_FD_89960 | JGI IMG/M metagenome (GOLD analysis project Ga0123342, IMG submission 89960) | Root nodule microbial communities of legume samples collected from Mexico - Turtle bean Mexico white nodule | ecosystem: Host-associated > Plants > Roots > Nodule | place: Mexico: Nepantla... | reverse complement strand
GTTGTTTTACTTTTAATTTTCCGTGACAAATTGAGAATCTTAAATCTGACCGGGAGGTATTTTTAGGGTTCGGACCTAAACAACAATACTTAACATATTTGAGTGCTAGGAATAGACTTGAAACTAATCCTTATTTTTCCAATTGAAACAATTAATTATTCTTTGTTTGTTTTCTTATTGATCAGTGTCAACACAATTAATTCAAAACTCTTTTAATTGTTCTGTTTTTATATTTAGCGATTATTGTACTCGATAAGTCACTGTTCCTTGTGGGATCGATATCCGTCCTTAGGGACAATTATTACTTTTGACAAACGCTGTGCACTTGCCGTAAAAAGTCATCAGTGAGTCATCTAGAAAACAAATCAAAGAGAGAATTTCAACATTATTTTATACTTTAAAATAATCATCAAATAGTGACACAAGTTTCACATTGACTATGTCATAAAATAATAATAATAATAATAATAAAATAAGAATGATATTGTTACAACATTACATTAAAAGTAAATAGACAAATAGTACATAATTTTGATAGAAAAGAATATGCCTACGTCAAGCATGTAAGTGAAGGAAATATATAACTAATAGAATCCAACTCCGTGGTCTTTATTCATTATGCCAAAAGGTTCTTCTGTATTTGTTTGTTCGCAAGGAAGTGAAATATATAAGTAATAACATATGCCACACTATAATTTTAAAGGAGGTTAGTGATATTATTAAGACTAAGATTAGTATAGCTAGATAATTCCATGATTGAATGACTGTTCCTAGCATTGTCTTTAAGGCATATTAATGGCTATAAGAGCTATCCTAGAGATAAAGGGTTGAGAAAAAAAAAACAAGTGAAAATAGTTTGCGAAGTAGGGGAGTACTATTAGGCTCAACTAGTATTGGGTGCTATGAGTGCTAAACCCTTCATAGAAAGAGCAATGACTCAAAAGTGTTCAGGCTTAAGGATGACATAGGTGCCCACTTGGAGCGCTACAGGGGTTCCTTATTACAGCAAAACATTATAACACTCATCTCTCATATTAATTAATATTTGATACATACAAGGCTATTATATTAACTAATATTTGATACATTATGATAGTTTTGGGAACTAGAGTTACACACAAAACATCAATAAAACAATCAGCACAAACATTGAACAGAAATTAAACAAACTATGTATCTTAATGCAGTTTGACAACTTTGGTTTGAATAAAAAAGTCTAACTGATGCAAATTTTGACTATTGAATTACCCATGGACAGTTGTCACATGTCACCTAAACATATCAATAGTTTCATTCAAATCCTAAAGATGTAAAAGGTTGCTTAATTATTTGATCATACAAAATTATGCAGAAACAAAACTAGGGACACTATTTTGATATGTTTGTGTTGCTCTTATGCTAATGTACCGTAATAAGCCAATACCTCCTAGTTGCATTGCTTTCTTCACTTAATATCATAGCATTTGTCGTATTTTCATGCATAAAAGGTAAAACTCTATTTTCATGATTTCATTTACATTTACTTTATGTTATTGAGATTTGCAAGACACTTCAATAGAATAAAGAAGAACCAATATTACATAATTCATATATTCCAGATGAGGGAATCATTGTAAAAATGAAATCCTAGTTACTGGATTGAACCAATATGGGACCAACCCTCTCATTCTAATTGCACCCTGTAGTTATTCTGGTGTGATTTTTCTAGTACCAGTTCATATAGCAAGAGAAATAAGATGGGGTAGAATAGGACTTTGGTACGGAAGAGCAATTAACATGCAATGCTTGCATAGTGAGAGAGGAGAGAGGAAAAGTTAATTTGTCATTGTAAAATTTATTCAGCAATATATTAATCTCAAGTCCTTTTTCATATATGGCTATAAATAGTACTAACACTAATGAAAAAAACACAAGATAATGATAATGAAAAACCTGGAAGCAACAACCCTTTGTCTACCAAATTGGATAAGGGTTTCGGCTGCCAATTGCTGGGCATGCTCAATCTGAAACTAGTGTTTATTTTCATTGTTAACTTTTCTTACAGTGATTATATTAGAACAAACATCACTGAAGCAAAATTTCCCCATTATCAGTAGAAAATTATTTGATTTTGCTATATTTAATATAAAATGTTACCCTGAATCTTCAATCTCTCATTCCATTTGTAGAAGCTACTGTATAGGTCCAAGATAAGGTCATTTGCTTTGTCCCCTATAGCATGAATAACAACTTGTAATAAATCAACAATTTGGTAACTGAAATCTCATAGAATTTGGTAATAAATCAATAATTACTTAAACTTATAAGAAAACCAATTTCAACGAAGGACAATGTACACTAACAATAAAAGAAAAATCACAAATAGACTTAAATAAGAGAGCCAGCAGCGGATGCATCATCGGGGAAGAGGTGAGGTTGTTGTAATCAATGGAGGGATAGAGTGTGGTTTGCGAAGAGGATGAACGATTGAGATGAAAGATAAAGAAAATTTCTTTGATTAGGGTTTAGAGAAGCGATTAAAGAAGAGTGAGTTTCTTGTAGTAACAGGGTTGAGTTGATGACGCGGGAGAGGAAAGGGAAGGCGGCAATTGAGAATAGTAAAATTAAAATAATAAAAATACTTTATTGAAGTTTATTAAAAAAATCATTCACATTTATGGAGGTTCTTATACTTTGTTATTTTATCACAGGGTACTCCGTTAGTGAACTTCTCCTAAAATTTGTACCGACCCCGTAATTGGACGTTGACCAAAGTCAATATATAGTGGGATCCATCAGGGTGCAATGAGGTAAACAAGAGAGTTGACCGACCTTGGGCGTTGACTGGGTTCAGACCAAGAATGTGCTCGTATCTGAGAGGGGTCACCTCCCGATACCCACGGGTAGGAACGACCGTGGAGGGGACGGTACAATAGGAGGCGGCACGCCGAACAGTGATAATAGACGAGAAAGGTGGTTTCCAAGCCACACGCCCAGTTCCAGCAGGGAGAGACCCAACTCACGAAGGATCTGTGCATGAGGTGTGGGGACGCGGCAGTACGCGCCATCGTTAGAAATCCACTGGGACAGAAACGACCCATGGGAGGGTCACGTCCCATAGGGTAATCTGCATGCATGGCACGTGAGGAAGGCAGAAACACTCCCAGGGCGAGTGACTAAAAGCTTTGGCGCATGAGTTGGCATCCACACAGTCACCCCCCGCGCAGGATGCACTTCGAGAAGGGAGCCTTACACACTGGGATTTCCCTAAGTTTGGGCTACAGTGTCGTAAGGTTGCACCCACAGATACGCTTAAGTCAGAGGAAGACACGTGGCAGAAGCACAGGCAAAGGTATATAAGGTCTCGCTACTAACAGACTAAGGTACGTTTTCACACTTTACATACAAGTGACTGAGAGCGAGAGAGTTTGAGTTACGCATTTCCTTGAGCACGGTGTTAGTTGTGTTCTGTGACGGAGGTGCAACGGTGTTTTCTGTCATAACTAACTTGAGCGTCAGAGTGTAAACGGCCGCGAGGACGCCAATTTGTCTCTCTGTTTCAGGTATTCACGGCGGCGAATGGTGAAGATTGAAACGAAGGCAAAGGAATCCTTGAAACTCAGTTCGTAGCTACGCACGAAGAAGATCGAGTCAACTAGCAGGAACAAAATTAATTTTTTTTTTATGGTATTTTCGTATTTTTCTCATTTATTTTGAAGAAAAATAATTAGGATTGTCAACTGATTTTTTTTACTTTTAATGTGATCACAAATAATTATTATTATTTGAGAGATAACACTAGATTTCTATCTAACATAAAAACTTTTATAATAAAAATAAAAAAAAATGATTTTTTATAAAAATGTGTTTTTTTTTAATCTATTTTTGATGGCAAATAAATAGAATTACTCATCATCTCTTAACAAAATTTCTCATTAGTACCTTTACCTCATGAAACAAAAGATTTTGAAAATTATATTTATTGACTCGGTTAATAATTTTTTATTTATAAATGTTAACACTGATAATTAATATATATATATATATAATATTAGTATTAAATTCAAAATTTAATAACTTAAATTATTAATAAAATAATAAGAAATTTTTTATTATTATTGTATAATAAATAATAATAATGTAATTATTATTAACTGAAAAAAAGACTGTTATAGACTATTCTTATTAATTTAAACTTATTATTGTCGATAAATTTATAAATTTAATATCGATTAGAAAATTACCATTTAGAAAATATACAATTATAAATATTATTATAATTTTATTGATAAACATATTGTCACGTTATAAATGTGTCGTTATCATTAGTTTAATTTATTAATATTAATAAATATAACAATTTAGTTTGAAAATTAAATATATTATTTTTAATTTGAATTGATCAAGGTTACACGAGAATGAATGGTATCAAAGTCATATTTACTCATTTTATGCTTAAAAAATAGTGTAATATTTTTTACACAATGAGTAAAAGATTTATAATGAAGGAAACATAAGATTTATGGTGTGATTAAGTTACAATAAACTTCACCGTTCACATATATTTATTACATGCAAACAAAATACAAGCATGATTTTGACTTGTATACATTTTTGAAATAAATATCTAAGGTTTCTGGAGGATTGTTTGGAAATAAGAACAAAAATGAAGATTACGAAACAACCTTTAATATGTACATCAACTCACATCATTGACTATTGTTGTTTTAAATTAATTATCATTTATAACTAAGTTTATAATAATCTTATCAAGAAAATTTTAATTTATGTCTTTCATGAAATTTATAATTACAAATTAATTATAATTATTTATTTCAATTACTATTATATTAAAAAAATACAATTTCTATATTATACAAACATTTTAAAATTAATATTAAATTTTTAAGTAATAAACAATTTTACATTTTTAACTTAATATTAACACACCATTTAATAATATTTTAAAAATATTAAATATTATTAATATAATATTTAAAAAAGTCACAATTTTAAAAATAATTTTTTTTTACTAAATATTTTTAAGAGATTAAAAATATAAATCCAAATTATTTTATCAGTTTTGTGTGTTACAAATGTCTTCTGTTGCATTCAAAGTAGTGGTTCACATTGTATCAAATGAATCAATGAGATGAATAGTTACACATCATTGATCATCTTATTAATGTTATATATATGAATTGAACAGATTAAATTCATTAGGTCACGTCTAATCTATATTGTTACTTTAAATTGAAGTTTTTGATATATAAACTATTTCATCAAATTCATCTTTCTCTCTAAACAAAAGAAATTTACCTTTATCTTTATGATAGATGATAAATAAGTTTTTAAAATATTTAGTAAAAGGAGTGCATTCTTCCAATCCTAAATTTAAAAAATCTATACTAAAATTTTATTTCTCATTTTAATTTATATAAAGTAAACAAGAACCTAATTTTCCCATATGTTATAGAACCTGATTTTAAAATAATTATTATAAAACTTTAGAAAATTTGTGAATTTATAATAGAAAGAAGGTGTTAATATGTTAAAACTAAATTAAAATAAAAAATGGAAATAGGTTGGACAAGTGTCTAAAAATGGCGCACTAGTGTGAGAATTTGGCGTGGCGTGTCAACATCCTGAACCCATGCAGCGCCACCTACTCTGCGCCTTTTTTGGAAATTTGTCTAGAAAGGGAGACTAAGAAGTAGTGAGAAGCTACAGTGATAGCCATGGCGGAATGTTCGAATTCAGAATCAGACATATCCAAGTTGTTCAAACCCATATACCTGAAAGAAGTACCTTGCCTGAGCCACTATGTTCCAAACCTCCAAACACGCCCCAACCCGCTCGACCACAATCCCTACTTCCACACCCGCCAACTGCAACAACATGGCTTCTACCTTACTCAATCCGACCTCGTACTCCGTCAGATCGAAAACGACCCCTCTCCCTTGCCCCGCTTCGCCTACCACCGCGCCGGTCCCCGAAAAAACATCCGCTTCGACCCTTCCCATGTCCGCGTCGCCATTGTCACCTGCGGGGGTCTCTGCCCCGGCCTTAACACCGTCGTCAGAGAGCTTGTGATGGGATTGTGGCACCTCTATGGCGTCCGTCATATTCTGGGCATCACCGCTGGGTACAGAGGGTTTTACTCCTCCGAGCCACTCCCCCTCAACCCCAAACTTGTTCACCATTGGCACAACGTCGGTGGCACACTCCTCCAGACATCCAGAGGCGGTTTTGACCTCAAAGATATCGTCGATGCCATCCAAAATCACGCCTTCAATCAGGTTTAATAACTTCTAATCGAACCTCTCTGTCCTCATGCCAATAATCACTCAATGCATATGTATTAGAGGACTATGTTACGTGATTGTTAACTAAGCTGCGACGTAATTCAAACTAGAAATCTATTAATAGAAGAAAACCCTTTGAGCTCTTCTGAATTTTCCCTTGTTTTCTATTGATTGAAGAATTGTGCTGATTATTATTCTTCTATATTGAAATTGCGTATTATCCCTGTGTTTTGACTTTAAATGTTGTTCAAAATAATGCAAAGAAGCTCTAGTGAGGTAGTAGATTTTGTTTAAAACACACACATGTGTATTTGGTGGAAAAAAATTATGTAGATACAGAAATGCAAAAAAAGGAAGAAAGAAAAAAACACTAAATGACCATGTTGATTATGCACATGAACAAACAGGTGTACATTATAGGAGGAGATGGGACTATGAGAGGAGCAGTGAAGATATTTGATGAAATACGGCGTCGCAAACTGGAAGTTGCAGTGGTTGGAATCCCTAAAACTGTGGATAATGATGTGGGAATAATTGATAAATCTTTTGGATTCCAGACAGCTGTTGAAATGGCTCAGGAAGCAATCAGTGCTGCTCATGTGGAGGCGGAGAGTGCAGTGAACGGCATAGGCCTGGTGAAGTTGATGGGTCGAAGCACAGGCCACATTGCTCTACATGCAACACTCAGCAGCCGCGATGTTGACTGCTGCTTAATTCCCGAAATAGATTTCTACTTGGAAGGGAAAGGAGGGCTCTTTGAGTTTCTTGGGCAGAGACTGAAGGAAAATGGACATGCGGTGCTTGTGGTTGCTGAGGGTGCTGGCCAGGACATAATCCCCAGAACTGATTCACAGAAGGAAGAACGAGATGAATCAGGGAACTTGGTCTTCTTAGATGTTGGTGTATGGTTGAAATCAGAGCTAAAGAATTGGTGGGCCAGGGACCACCCCCATGAATTATTTACGGTGAAGTACATTGATCCTACCTACATGATTCGTGCAGTCCACGCAAATGCCACTGATAACTTGTATTGTACACTCCTTGCACACTCTGCAATTCACGGTGTTATGGCAGGGTATACTGGATTTGTTACTGGTCCTATTAATGGAAACTATGCATACATTCCCTTGGAGGATGTCGCACAAGCAAATAACCCAGTTGATACCAAAGATCATAAATGGTCGTGGGTCAGATCTGTCACCAACCAACCTGATTTTGTAAGGAGGTAGACAAAGACAGCATCAAAGTATGTCGATAATTATAGCTTTATGCCATAATCTTCCTAATGGCTCAAGAAGAGTGAAACACGTATTTGCAAATCAGTGTGATTTATGCATACTCTGTAACACTAGTTTTTATGTTCGAATTTAACTATATATCGACTTCCTTTCTACCAAAATTTGAACTTTATTTGAGATCCCTTATCAAATATTAAATTCTATATTATGGGACTGTATTAAACTATTTTTAATTCTAAATTTATTATTTTCCATTGAAGTTGGAATTCACTTTACAAGTTGGTTATGAATGTGGGCGAGGTTGAACTCCCGAACTTATTGTATCTATTTCACAAATTAGAAGGGAAAATGATACCTTATCCTCAAAAACTTGTGGTGCTTTATTTTACAAATGCTTTTTCTTTGTTTATAGTATTTAGATTCGCATTTTAGTGTCTGCAGATAACATTGAGGTTTCCTTTCTGGGAAAAATGCGAGCAACACATTTTTTAACTTTTTTTTTATTTTTTCCAATCATATACTAGAATTTTGTGTAAAATTATTCAGAGTTTATAAATAAATGTGAGTATCAAAGAGAATGGTAGGTGTTAGAAAGAGTTATACGTTTAAAATATTATCTTTTTGTTGTAGTGGGAGACAGCATAGTCAAAAAATGAGGATAATGAGCTTCCAATATTCTATGCTAATGAGCCCAAATTCCCAATTGATGCTCGATTCCTAAAAGCGGTTTGAACGCCGAAGGAGAGGAGAATAAGAACAAAGGTTGAATGAAAATTTTGCCCAAAATTCTGCTTTGTCAATTTAAAAAGGAAGCAACCATTGCGCTTGCAAATGCAAATATACTTATTGCCTCTTTTTTTGTGTTGATTGGGATTGGGAATATTAAAACCCCCTAAAGGACAAAACATAATTTTAATAACTTCATTAATTAAAATAATTTTATAATACAATTAAAATTAACCGTTGCATACATATTTATGTATATTAATTAATAATTTAAAAATAAATATTCATTATGTGTACTATATATATTAAATATTATTTTAAAGTACGTTAAACTTCGCGATAAACCGCATCTCTCTCTCTCTCTCCGCATTGGTTTTGGAATGTCACTATAAGAGGGAAAACAAGGCTAAAACATATTATAAATTTTATTAATAAACTTGACTTCATTTTAACAAATGAGATAAACATTAGCACAGTGTAGCTACAACATTAGAGTGTAGGAAGAATTGGAGAAGAGTACCAATTCTTTTGCTCGTATTACCCAACCTTTAAATTAAGGGAGTTCCTAAAGTAATGAAATCAAGCATCATATGTGACTTAGTTTCCATGTATGTGTGTTTATAAAGTTAGGGAAGTCGGAATTTTAATAAAAAATTAAGTATATCTTTAAAGAATAAGATACCAATAATAATAATAATGGTCAGAGAATATTACTTATCCAAATCAATAACCTTATTGAGCAAACAAAGTTTTATCAGAATATTTTGTTTTTCTCTTAATAAATTAATGACTTAGTTGGTTTTTAATACTAGGCTGGTTCTTTTTCTTTTTCTATTTCTTTTATTTGTTATATATTTCTTATTTTGTTGTTATTATTAAGTAGGGGGAAATCTTTTTGTGGTCCTCTTCTCTTTCGCTTGAATATTTTATAGAGTTAATTTGTTTTTACATAGTTTATAGAGGTACAATATAAATATAGCATGCATTAAAACATACTCTTGTTTCTTTTGCAACCATCTTCTTCTCTTTCTCATTCTTCATATGTTCTTGTTTTTCTTTCATATATTCTATTAATCAAAATTTTAAATCTCATTGATCAATCTTTGAATCCAACCAATCTTTATTACTTGCACCTGGAAGAAAATCTTAGTATAGTCATTGTCACTCCTCAACTTAATGGGACTGATTATCACTTCTAAAGCATAAGCATTAGAAATGTTCTATTATAAAAAAAGAAGTTAAAATTCATTAATGGAAGTATTGAACCTTATTACAAAGTGAACTTTAAGCCTAACTCAACCCCATAAAACCGGTTTGCACCCACTTATATACAATGAAATGTCATAATCTCTAGTCGATGTGGAATCTCCAATACACCCCCCTCACGCCGAGAGTGACAACTCGTGCATGTGATAACATATTATAGGTGGTCCGATAACGGCCCGATAGCGGGTTGCCTGATCAGCCCAACAAACACTAGCTAGGATAGACTCGAAATGGCTTTGATATCATATTATGAATTGGACTTTAAGTCTAACTCAACCCCATAAAACCAGCTCATGGGGTGAGGTTTGCACCCACTTATATACAATAAAATGTCATAATCTCTAGTCGATGTGGGATCTCCAACACACTCCTCTCATACCGAGAGTGACAACTCGTGCGTGTGATAACATATTATAGGTGGTCCGCTAATGACCCGATAGCGGATGGCCTAATAAGCCCAACAAACACTCGCTAGGATAAACTCGAAATGGCTCTGATACCATATTACGAAGTGGACTTTAAGCCTAACTCACCCCCATAAAACCGACTCATGGGGTGAGGTTTGCACCCACTTATATACAATGAAATGTCATAATATCTAGTCGATGTGGGATCTCCAACACACCTCCCTCACGCTGAGAGTGACAACTCGTGCGTGTGATAACATATTATGGGTGGTCCGATAACGGTCCGATAGTGGGTGGTCTGATAAGCCCAACAAACACTCGTTAGGATAGACTCGAAATGGCTCTGATACCATATTACAAAATAGAACAAAGATGAATAAAAGAGAACAAAGATGAACAAAAGAGTAAAAAGTCTTCTCAAAATTTAAAGAAGACATAAAATAACGAGAGGACCAAGCCTAAAGCCAAAGAAGTCTACAAGCTTTCAAGAATAGGCTTCAATTAATGTCTCTCTTTATAGTTTCTTTTGTATAAATTTGTAAATAATATAGAATAGTGTGTAGGTAGATGCTAAGAGGGAAACCTAAAGATAACTCTTTTTGTAAAGCATCTTTAGACATTAGTTTAGAACATTCTAGAGTGTCCCTTCATACTTCACTATAGGCGCTAGAGTGGGTAATGTAGAAAGGGACTTTTGGTTAGCTTCTTATGTAAGCTTTGTATACTCTTTGACCGGTCATTCTCCTATATAAGGAGGACTTGGGTCCTTCTAAATACAGAATTGATTTTTGAAGTAACAAAACTCTCCCAAATTGGTGATTGAGTGAGTGAGAACTTGCCTTCTCCTCTTCCTAGTCTCATCTTGAGTGCCTTGGTTCCTCAAGTGGCGGCAATTCACAC
>Ga0123342_1010253_pt1 | contig 10821 bp, 7 predicted proteins | sample Turbeawhitnodule_FD_89960 | JGI IMG/M metagenome (GOLD analysis project Ga0123342, IMG submission 89960) | Root nodule microbial communities of legume samples collected from Mexico - Turtle bean Mexico white nodule | ecosystem: Host-associated > Plants > Roots > Nodule | place: Mexico: Nepantla... | reverse complement strand
GAGAAAACAACCTTCCACTATTTCCTAATTCCTTGAACTTGCTCCTTGTAAGCCTATGAGGTGGGCTAATGACTTCTTGAGCGTCTACAACTTGGGCCTCTACCTCTTCTTGTCCTTGATTATGGGCTTCTATTTCTTCTTGAGCTTGATCTCCATCAGGGGAGGTCGTGCTCTGAAGTAGTAGCAGCGCCATGGTCAACAAGGTCTTGCACAAAGGCAGCAGTAGTCGGGACATAGGGAGACGATGTGGTTTGGACAATGGGATAAGGACTGGCCTGCACAAATGTACCCGGGATTGGGCTGGAGTGGTAAACTCCAAGTCTAGTGGAGTGGTGCAGGGAAACTGTGATGGTAAGTCAGAACAAAGAATGATGGCCTTGGTGGTATTGGAATACTAGGAGGGTGTGAAGAAGATAAAATATGTGTGTGATGAGGTGATATAGTGGGGTGTGGATAAGCATATCGAAATTGTCCATGGCCAGAGGAAGAGGGGGTGGAGGAAGAAGGGCTAGAAGATGATGTCGAGGAATGGCATGAAATATGTGGACTACCAACATTAGACGTTGGTAAAAAAATACCAGAATAAGGGATGCTTCCTAGGTCTATAGCTAGCTAACCATGCATCGATTTAGAAACTCCATGTCTCGGCTGACCATGCCTAACAATGGAACGATCCTTCTCTCTAGTCCTAACCGTCTTTCCAGAAAAAGTATTCGTTCATAATATTAGTATAATTATCTAATGTTTGTTTATAGTTTATTAAAAGTAATATACGTTAGTCATCATTGTTATCAAACTCTGAATCGTTTTGTTATATGATGTTCTGAATAATCTTCATTTAAGAGTTCAACATCTTCATCATCGTCAGGATTATGTGCTTCAATATCATCTTCGTCATCAACTACTTCGACATTATATGTTTAAGCTAAACATTGTAAATGTTCAATTCTTGTAACTGGTAACACATTAGACATTTCATCAGCTTGTTATGGCAATTCATCGTTGATGTTGTCAACTTGCACATGTCCTCGGGGTTTTGTTTTAAATGGAACGCACCGTCCACGAAGGTTTTTACATATGTTTGGATAAGTGACATAATAAACTTGTCTGACCTTCCGTGGAAGAATGAATGGATCATAGGGTCCATATCTTCCACTTAACTTGATTTCAACTAGAGTATATTTTGAATGAAATCTAGTCCCAACATTAATTGTAGGATCAAACCATTCACAATAAAATAGCAAGATCTTCTTATTGAGAGCAACATACTAAAATTCATATATATAATGAATTGTACTATAAAAGTCATCTTCTCCTCCGCCAGTGATACCTTTAACATACAACCCATTATTTGTTGTTTTCTTACCATTATTCCATGTCTTTGTATGAAACTTATATCTGTTTGAAATGTAGGCCTTAAACAAGAGGGGGGAGGGGGTGAATTGTTTATGAAAGATTTTCGCAAATATTGAAGGTAGAGTGAAAGACAATGAAGAATCAATCAATTAGAAATCACTTAAGCCAATTAGGAAATTGTTTTTAATTTGATTGGAGAAAATCAACCGGTTGTTTTTGCGAAACAATTGGTTGTTTATATCAACAGTGTTGAAAACCAAAATTAAAGCAGTTTAAAGAGTGTAAGGAAAAAGAGATTAACACAAAGAGTTTATACTAGTTCACTTTTTACCAAGAGCTACATCTATTCCTCAGCAACCACTGAGAATTCACTAAGTACTAAAAAACCTTGATTACACACAACACACCAAAGTGGTAATCTTGAACCCTTCAAGAACACACACCATCTTTGGCAATACACCACAGTTTTCAGAACAACCTCTAAAACTGCACAACAACAATTCACAAAGAATTACAGTAGTCAAGAAAGAAGGAATGGAGTACACCTGAGTACAATTATAGATTAAAGCACAATTGATACACCACAATCTTATTCCACTCTTAGAAAAGATTCAAAGCTTTTAGCAATCTTGGAAGAACTGATTTGAATGATTTCTCTTGAATTAATTAAGACCATGAGCGTAAAACAACTTATTTAAACTCCAATCAGTTGGTTAAAGCATTTAATGCAAGAGCCAAAACAATTTAAATCATTTAAAACATATTGAAGCCACTTAACAAAATTCTGTTAAGGTTTTCAGAAAAACAATAAGTTGAAAACGCGAAACAACCGATTGAATTTGTTTGACAACAAAGTCAACCAAAGTCAAGCTTTTTCAAATCATTTTCAAAATACACTAAATGTAAAACAACTGGTTGAATCAAAATTTCAACAGGTTGAATTTTCAGTTTCCTTTGAAAACACATATTTTTCAAAAGGATTAAAATCAAACAACCTTGGATCATCAATTGGAGTGGATTAACAAATTCAACGACTCTACACACACACACACACATAACTAGCAACAAAGATCTTCATGCATTCCACTTGGATTTGGAGACATCAAAGCACCTTGTTCAACAATATCCATTAATAAGTACATGTTCCATGATGTTCTCTTTGAATTAGGTCCCCAATAAAGTCCCTTCAAGTTTGGGTTGATTACGTTCTTTTCATCATGAATCTGTGTTGTAGTGATAAGATAACATTACATTTATTTATGAAATTGCAATTAAATAAGAAGCATGTATGGGTTTAGGTTACGTTTACTTAACTCTTTAACCATTCAGGAAAATTAATATGTATGATTGTGGAAGCGTTTTCATAATTGATTGAGTACACTTGTAAGAACAATCTTTGAATATTAATCAAAATTAGTTAGCAAATTACACAACCTACAATAATTTAATTCAAATTATGTACAATTCAACTTACTCAAGTAATGTTTTGGCCTTATCGCAATTGATGAGGACTTGAACATGGGCAGAACGATGTTCTTTATCACTGAACAAATAGTCTTTCCTAGAACCACTTGAGCGTTCACATTTATTCAAAATTGATAATGTGTATGGGCCTTCCTCATTTGTAAATGTTCGACGATCATTTCTCAAGCCCCTATTTAATTTATACACCCCCCACATCTATTTGTAACATTTTCTTGAAAAACTTGGCCCAATCTGTTGCCACCTATTTATTTGTACACCCTTCACCTTTTAATTTTTCTTTGAAATAACCAATGGAAAAATTTACTCTCTGCAACACCAATAATATTTTTAAAAGACAATGGAAAAATGAAAAACTTCTAAATGTATTTAATTATTACAACATAACCAATGGAAAAAGATAAAACTTCTAAATTTATAATGTACTTAATTATTACAACATAATCAATGGAAAAAAAAAACTTCTAAATCTACAATGTAGTTAATTATTACAAGATAATGAAAAAAATTTAAAACATAATTTCCTAAATCATTCTTTAAACGGTAATAAGTTTCTTTCCTTTCCAATTATCACTTCTTTTATTAATTACCTTTCCTTCTTTTATTAATGACCTTTCCTTTTATTCTTATTTCCATTTATTTTCTATAAGAAAACTTTGACCTTCACATCCTATTAAATCAGTTTTGGTCAAATTGAAAACTTAAATCCTATTACATCAATTTTAGTTAAATTAAAATGAACGTTTTGTAGATCAATTTTGTACACGCACAACAATTTTCTTTTCTCCCACTTTCATGCACACCAGCTTTCAAAGTGTTCCATTATAGATTTTGATTTTTTTAACTTCAAAATATAATTATGTTTGCAGTAAAATCATTCAGATAAACTCAACAACAATCACCTACATTCACATAAACTACAGTAATAAAAAAAAAATTAATAAAAAACTAAGAAATTTTAAAAGTTTACCTCAAATGAATCACGTTGGAACAGTAACAGTGAAGGTCCTGGGAGCTGGGCTTGGTGGATCAACGGTGGTGAAGGAAAAAGATGAAAAGAAGACCACAAAAAAAAACTTAGAGTTGAAATGGAGAAGAAGAACAAAACGTTAACAAAATAAGAGAAGACAAGACAAGACAACCGAAGAAGAAAGAACACACCGACGATGAAGAATGTTAGAGCTATGACAACGAGAGATGGATGGAACTGCAAGACAAGGGGCAGCGTGTGAAGAGTGAGGAAAGAAAAACTAGGTTCTATAATTTGGGGAAAGAGGGAAACCGAGGGCAAGGCAGCGAAATGTGCTATTTATATAGCACAATGTATGTATCGGTCACGTCCGACACATAGATGGACGCGCATTTTGCGTTGACAGGCCGATGTCAACCCCTACTTATATAAAAAAAAAAATAATTTTTTTAAATTCAATATATAATTAACAAAGATTACATATAAATTTATATTTTTATAAATTCTTTCAAAAATACATAAATCACTAAATTTAATATATATTTAATTCACCATTTTCGTAATATTTTAAACAGTTAATTAAATCTTAATAAAATCAAATAAAACTTAAAAAAAATAATTTAATTTATACAACAAAAATAATAATTTAATTTATACAAAAAATAATAATTTAATTTATACAACAAAAATAAATAAATAATTAAATTAAACTTTGGTTTAGAAAACTATTTATCATTACAAGTGTTTACTATTATCTAAAAATAATCAATTTATTAATGTCTGGACGAAACCAAAAAATAACTCTTAAGGTGTGATATTGAAAAAAATGTTATCTTTTCGATCAAACAATTTCATAGAATTAATTATAATTGTATATGTGATAGCATCTACTACCAGGAACATCAATGAACCCTATTATTGTAATTGCTCAAAATACCTTGTTTTAGCCTTTACAATCTATTTCTTAGTTCAACTCTTACCTTACTAACTCCAATAAAAAAAATTAGTACATATGCTCCACCCAAAATGGCAATGGGCTAGTGTTATGAACATATAATCCAAAATTTGATGATCAAATCCATTCCATGATTCTATGTTCATTCCATACCGGACCCAATCAAAATGGGGTTATATATGTTACATTTATAAAGTCTAGTAAAATTACTATGTCAAAAACCTATTATTCATGCAATGAGGATTGTTTTACGTGGTACAACATCTATGTTGCTTAAAAGGAGGTCAATGACATACAATAAAAGAAGCTAAATATATGAATCTATTCTTCAGTGCATTGGGAAACTATATTAACGCACTTATATGGATTATTGTTGATGTGTCATCTTGTGACTCAAAACTTTACTACATTATTATGCGCTTCAGTTGGAAAACGTCAATTTCTTTTTGAGATCATATTCAGTAAGTATAAGAATTCATGTTTTTTTTAATTTCTTTTTTTACTATTACTATATTTAAATTAAAAAAATTCATTATTGCATGGTATGTCCTAAATCGTTGCTTGTAAAAACACACTCATATTCTAGATTAGTCACATCTTCCTCCATAAGAAAATGAAAAAGAGGTCTAATAATTAAAGAATAATTTTGTTATATATTCAATTTGCATTTATAGACATGTCGTGAAGTTTTGGACACTTTGGATATTGTAGTAATCTAATAATTAAGAATAAGTTACTCACTCACTCATTCTTAATGTTTGTATTACATACTTGGTTGATAAATCTTTAAGACGATTTTATGCTTCATTTAAGATAAATAACCTCTTTTAGAACAGAATGGATATCAAATAGAAATCACCAGTTCCTTCATTTATCAGAGAGATATGAGATTCAAATTTATTTAAGTTACCAATCAAAAGTTTTATATGTTTTATCTCACTTTTTCTTTTCTTAAGTTTACTTTCAGATTTTATGATAAAATTGACTATTTATTTTTAAATACATCCATTAAATTTTACATTAATTAATTACTTTAGGTTAAATTTATATTTCTAAATTTATGTATATTTTGAATTTTATATAACATTTACAAAATTGTTTAACATTGTTCAAACTCTAGGGATTCTTTTACACATTGTTTAACATTTACATTGCACTAAAAATTTGATCTACTTTAACCTTTACTTCTAAATATACATTAGGATTACATTCTTACCAAATTCTCTTCTTTTAGAAGCTTCGAGTTTTGTGTGGTGAGAGTGGGAATTATCCCCTTGACTTTTTGAATCTGTTAAAAAATGAAGCTAAAAAGACAAAAATGTCTCTCTTTTAAGGAGTATACCAGTCTACTTATTTAGTGAAAGGTGTAGATGATATCCTTGACCATTCAAACTTTAAAAGAGAGTTAATTTTTCAAGAGTTAAGTTCAAACTTTAAAACAGAGTTAATTTTTCAAGAGTTAAGTTCTTGAATCTATTAGTTATGTAAGGTACAAGAACATAAATCAACCTATAAATTAAACAATACTTTGTACGACATATATCATTTCTAAAGGTGCATGAACAATAATTATTGAGAAATTTATAAATAAATAAAAATCTATCTCAAAAGGATATTTTGTAAGGTTTAATTATCTTTAATGTAGTGAATTGTGATAGATATATACCCTTTCTTTTGATTTTCACTCTTCCTTCATTTATATTTGCTTCATGACTTGTTTTTCATTTTCATTGATACTGAGTATCCCTTTTTCATCATCGTATTTTGTGAAAAAAATTGAAATAGTGGTTGAAATAATGTCACAAATCTAATAAAACCAATATGTCCACTATTAACTATGGATATTCATGCATTAGAAAAAACTCTTTCTTGACTTTTTCTTCATTTAAGTTAACTTGTTTTACCATTTGTAATATTAGAAGAAAAAAAACATTATTTGTCCCTTTTTCCCATTGTTAAAACAATCTTCTAAATAGATATGTTCAAATGGTGGTTCTAGTGTTTTGTTTGATTCCTTGTTTCTGTTAGCTTATTTTTGCATTTTAATTAAATAAAGTCCTATTTTTTAGGGTTGAACTAGTTTAGCAGTTAACTATTCTTTAGGTGTGCATAGGTGTATGTGTCCTACTTTGAAGCCATGTACTAGAATTAGTTTTCAACAGTTTTCATGTAAAGGGCTTATAAAAGTCTGATTGATCTAATTGAATAAAAGTAGTATTCTCCATTTTCAAACAGATATAAACAAGGTGTATTTTAAGTTTTATAATGATTGGTATCAGAGCTCTGTAAGGGGCCTGATAAGGTGTGAACGCGAGTGAAAGGAGTGTGAGGGAAAGGAGTGTGGGGTTTGGGAGATAGTGAGTGCATAAGCAAGAGGGAAGAAGGATGTCTGAGTTAGAGAAATTTATTCAACCTGTCATCCTGAAATTTGATGGTCATTATGAGTTTTGGTCCATGACCATGGAAAATTTCTTACGCAGCAAGGAGATGTGGCAGATTATTGAAGATGCTACATTCAAAGATTTGAAGGTAAAAATTACTTATTTTAGGTCATTGATAGGAAGATCTTAGAAACCATTTTAGACACGAGTACGTCCAAGATGATTTGGCAATCCATGCAACAAAAATAACAAGGTTCAACTAGGGTCAAGCAAGCTCAGCTCCAAACCTTGAGACATGAGTTTGAATTACTCACCATGAAATATGTGGAAACCATTGATCAGTATCTGGGATGCACTCTTAGTATTGTCAAGAAGATGAAGTCGAATGGAGAGGTGATGGACTCAAGTACTGTGGTAAGTAAAATACTCAAATCACTCACCCCAAAGTTCAACTATGTTGTATGTTCAATAGAGGAATCCAATGATTTGAGTAAGCTAAGCCTTGATGAACTCCATGGAAGCTTACTAGTTCATGAGCAGCGAATGTAGGACTCTCAATCTGATGAACAAGTGTTGAAATTTACATATGATAACATATCAGAAATAGGTCGTGGACACAGCCGAGGAGGTGGTGGTCGTGGTCGTGGAAGAGGTCGTGAAAGACAATCACTGAATAAAGAACTCATAGAATGTTTTTGGTGTCACAAACTAGGACACTTCCAATACCAGTGCCCACGAGTGGAAAAGCAAGCGCATTATGCAATGTATGAGAACTCATCAGAGATAGAGGAGGAAATACTATTGGTAGCATATGAAGCAACAAATGTATTTGTGTAACAAGAAGATTGGTTTCTTGATTCTAGTTGTAGTAATCATATGACTGGAAATAAACAGTGGTTTACCAAGATACACGAACAGGGTTTGTGCAACATTGTCAAACTTGGAAATGACACCACAACAAAGGGGGACATTTGAGTTTGTATCAACGACATCTCACATATCATTGCAGATGTATATTACGTACAAGAACTTAAAAGCAATCTTTTAAGTTTAGAGCAACTCCAACAGAAAGGATTGATTGTGTTGATTCAAAATTATCCCTACAAAATTTTCCATCCGAACCGTGGATTACTTCTTCATACCAACATGAAAGGAAATATGATGTTTTACCTAACATCTTCAATGAATCTTTGCAAATCACAGTGCCTTATCGTAAGTGAAGTTTCAGAACAAAAAGCACAACTTTGGCATAAAAGGTTTGCTTATCTGAACTTTCAAGGACTTTGCACACTTGCCAACAATCATTTGGTAATTTGTCTACTTTCTCTAAAGTCTCCCAAAGAAGTATGTACCTTGTGTATCACTGGCAAACAACATAGGGACACTATATCGAAACAAAGTTCTTGGAGAGCCTTGAGAAAACTCCAACTAATTCATGTTGATTTGTGTGGTCCCATTTCGCCCTTATCTCACAACAAAAAAAGGTAAATTTTGATGATTACTCTCGTAAGACATGGGTTTACTTTCTACATGCAAAATCTGAAACATTTAGTGCATTCAAAAGTTTCAAAGCTCGTGTGGAAAAAGAAGTCAACGCTTCCATTATCTTTCTAAGAACTGATAGAGGTGGTGAATTTACCATTGAGGAGTTCGCAAATTACTGCAATCATCAAGGGATTTCAAGACAAAAGACCACAACTTACAATTCACAACAAAACAGGGTTGGAGAGAGAAAGAATCGCACTATCCTGAATGCAGCTCGAGCAGTCTTACATGAGAAATATGTTCCAAGATTGTAATGGCCTGAGCTTGTCCAGTGGTGTGTTCACGTCCAAAATCGAAGCCCATCATCTGCAATAGATCACCAAACTCCAGAAGAACTTTGGAGTGGAGTCAAACCACATGTGGGCTACTTTCGAATATTCAGTTGCATTGGTCACGTTCATATTCCATATCAGAAGAGGAGCAAATTAGATGATAAAAGTCAACCGTGTATACTTCTGGGGGTAAGTGAATAATCAAAAGCTTACAAACTATACAGTCCTACTAACAATAAAGTCCTCATAAGCAGGGATGTAGTGTTTGAGGAGGACAAAAGGTGGAACTGGCATGACAATTTAAAGGAGTGCATGGATGACACTCGAGAAGGTGAACCGAAAGTTCTAAAAGATACATTTGATACTGGAGAAGGTGAACCCCCAGTTCTAGAAGATACATTAGTAGACTCTGCCCCACAAGTTCCAATCAATCATGACACCAGTTCAGAACCACTGATTAATCATGATTCAGACCCGGAGGGCAACAAGATAGTAGAAGAGGAAGAGAGTTTACTAGCCATGATGATGTGCAAATTTGAAGATCCTCCCTCATTTGAAGAAGGCCACATAAATCCAAAATGGAGAGCTGCAATGTACACTGAAATCAATGCAATAGAAAAGAACCACACATGGGAACTCGTGGATCTTCCAAAAGGAATTACGCATGTCGACATGAAGTGGATATTTAAGACCAAACTCAATGAAAGTGGTCGGATCGAGAAATATAACGCTAGATTGGTGGCCAAAGGTGATGTGAGTTGATTTTTAAATGTTTTCATTTATGGTGACACTTTTACTTAAGATTAGGATTTTAACAATTAAGGGTGAGGACCTAAGGAAGATTCCCACTGGACACGAACTTAACCAAGTTGTTAAGTAAGTGTGAAGGTTCACTTCACAAAGGCAAAGATGAAAAACAAGATATAGTGAGGATGAGATGCAATTGCGGAATTGAAATGGGTACTAGGTAAACATCAATGGTGGTCATGGCCTCCCAAATGGCACCATACTCATGATTATGAGTGAAACCCAAAAACAACAAACAAGAGACTAAGAGACAAAAACATAAATGGAATGGAGAAATGAAAGGAAAAATAGAATGAGAAAACTTATGGTTGTGGGTGAGAAATGTCATGCCACTTGGAAGGGGTTTTGCTCCAAGATGAATGTGTTGGCCACCACTTCAGAGCTTCACAAATCACTCAAGATAAGACCTCAAACCTAAGAGGACATAAGCCTCACTAAGAGCTCACACAATTTGTCCAAAGTTTCTTTACTTCATTCAAATTCAACTTGTAAAATACAATGGGTAGGCCTCCTATTTATAGGTGAAAAAGACTTGGAAAACAAACAATAGGGGTAGGATGGGAAAAGGGAAAAAATGGGCAGCCTTAGGGTTTAAATAAGTCAAACCCGCACCTTAGGCTTGTCCTTCTAGAAATTAGGTCAAATTGCCTTCCTAAAGGGTTAAGAACAAGCTAAAATGATGACTGGCCCTTTTGGGAACACTACAAGAAAAATGCGAATTACATACAGATTATTACATACGGATCAAAATTAGCAGTGAATGGGATTCAAAGCCAGGTTCCTTCAGCAACCAAAGAAAATTTAACCACTACACCAAGCAAATTCTTTAGTTTTATTATGATTTTTATTATACTTATTATTATTAATAATATTAACAATATTAACAATATTAACAATACTAAAAATATTAACAATACTAACAATATTAACAATACTAACAATATTAACATATGAATTACATTTAATTTATCTATAATCTACTTGAATCTAAACATAATTTATTATATTATCTATTAGTATGAATCACATTTAATATATGTCATACTCATAGTC
>Ga0123342_1010251_pt1 | contig 10822 bp, 12 predicted proteins | sample Turbeawhitnodule_FD_89960 | JGI IMG/M metagenome (GOLD analysis project Ga0123342, IMG submission 89960) | Root nodule microbial communities of legume samples collected from Mexico - Turtle bean Mexico white nodule | ecosystem: Host-associated > Plants > Roots > Nodule | place: Mexico: Nepantla... | reverse complement strand
TTTGTCGGGTATCAGAGTTTTGTGCTCTGATACCATGAAAGAATATTTTCTGTTTTATTCAATCTGTCTTTCATCTATAGCAATGATACATATATATATATAACCATAGCATTAGAACCGTACAGAACCGTATAGATTCTTTTTCTAACATAACATCTGTAATTAAGACTAATTATAGACCCATTAATAGTGATTATATTCCTATAATTAAGTTTAATTATAGACTCATTAATAGTGATTATATTCCTGTAATTAAGTCTAATTAAGTCTAATAATGATTTTGTCCGGTAATATTATCCATGATATCTTCCTAGTTTCATGCCTCTATTCCCATTGAAAATTTATTTGGATTTTTTTTATTTGCTTTTCCATCTTTGTTGGTATCTTGAAGAAGAGACAATACAGGAGTATTGAACTTACTAATCACTAACTCCCAGAAACTGACTTGTTTTTTTATTTCCCGTTACCTATAGATCTAAGTATTTGAATTGAATAGTCGTGATCTTATTATTGACTAGAGAATCTCTCCAACTCACCTTCTTGTAACCCAATACCCCCAATTCTGGTCTTATGAAAGTTGACTTTTAGTCCAAAAGCCAACTCAAAACAACTGAGAATACTCTTTATGGTTATGACATATGTTTAGATTCGCTTCACATAAGAACAAATTGTCATCCGTGAATTGTAGAAAGGAAACATTAATCCTTTGGGCTTCATTCTTGACTATTACAGGATCCTCGCACCAATTCTCATTCATTCTTAACCCATTTATAGCATCACGAGTTCTCCTCCATTTAATTATGGAATGGAAATACTTTGAATTTTTATGTCCTAACTGCAGCCGTTTAACCTTAGCCTTTTGATTGTCCAAGGCTTCTTGATTCTGATTCAATAACCTAAGTCCTGCCAATAGATCTTTTCTCTGAAATTTCTCATCACTACCTAGTTCACTCATATCACCCTTTGCATCTAACTCCCTCATGTTATTGATTACTTCCTACTTACAACTTTTCATGTTCTCAAAAACCTTTCTATTCCACTTTTTCAACCCCCATTTTACATGTTTCGGCTTCTCCTTCCATTTTTTTATATCCCTATTGCCCTTAGTGCTTACAAACCACAACCATAAACTAAGTCATTAAAATTATGAGCCTAAATGGGTTAAGCCACATATCCAACCATTATTTGGATAACATGATTCTATCTATTCTACTTTTGCATAACCCATCACTTTTATAGCATGCGTATTTTCTTCCTACTAAAGGAATGTCTACTAGATCCATTCTTTCTATGAATAAATTAAACCATAACATCTCCCTACTATTAGTATTTTCCCTAGTCATTCATTTCCTCTCATTAGATTTTCTAACAACATTAAAGTCCCCTACTAATCGACACATTAATTTCCCACTTCCCTGTTTTATAAGATTTATCTCATCCCACATTATTTCCTTCTCAATTATATTACAAGGTGAGTAAACATTCCATATAGCCAAATGAACATTGCTTTTTCTATGTTTTCTTATAATTATTTAGAACCCTTTTCCCTTCATAATATTTTCTTTACTTAAAGTACTTTCATTCCAAATATTAAGCATTCCCCACACTACTTAAGTACTTTCATTCCAAATATTAAGCATTCCCCCACACTACTGTAAAAATTTCTTTAGACAGTAGCTTTTAAAGGCCTTAACAACGGTTTAGAGTTGTAGTCTATGCACTCATTGTCTATAATTTTGAATTATAGACGACGACCACACAACCATAGTCTATTAGACCATTATAGGTGACAATTATGTATAAAACCAATCATATAGCGTGGGTGACACTAAAATGTTTTCTTCAAACTCATTCTTATTTTTCTTGCTTTCTTATTATTGATAACCCAACAATTGGTATCGTTTGTGGAGAAAAGAAAAGAAAGTCAAGAAGAAAAAGAAATGACCACCAAGTTTGATATCGAGAAATTCTCGAGAGAACGTCTTCGTGTTATGGAAACTTAAGATGGCGGATAGAGGTTGTGATGAAGGAACAGAAGTTGTGGAGGAGTTCAAGAGTTTCAGCGGTGACGCACAACAGTGACGAAGAGGAGAACACAAGCAATGACAACGAGGAGAACACGAGCAACAATTTCAAACTTGGGAACTCACTCGTTCAACATTAAAAATGGAGAAAGTCTCATCAAGAAAGCACACAAAAATATGAAGAACAACATAAAAAAAGCACATTACAAGGAATGAGAGCAATAACAACAAGGAGAGGTCATAGAGAAAACAATAATAAAAACAATGAAGAAGAAAGCGCAAAGAAGAAAATGCTCAGAGTGGGAAATAAAAAAGCATATAGACGACAATTATGACCTAATAACCATAGTCTATATGGTAAACAAATGTATAGGTGCCCATTGCCTAAAAAACTATAGTTCATATTGGCCATGCCCACCAAATCGTAGTCTATGTGCTCTGTTTTCAAATAGACGACGGTTATAATTAGAACCATAGTCTATATGTTGATCTTATTTTCAAAATTGTCATCGTGTTTTTGTAGACGATGCTTTCACTTAAATTGGTGTCTATACACGTCGTAAAACCCTCTTTTTGCACTAGTGTCAACTCCTCTTTTTTTTATCAACAAAGAATGAAATTAAATTAAAAAGGATACAATAGGGGTATCCCAACCCTTTTACATAAAACATAGACTAGAAAAGTGGTCACCAAACAACAAAAACACTCCATAAGCAGTAGAAAAAAGTTGTTTACTGCAAAAAAACAAAGAGACCCTACACCAACAACCACCCTGCCACTAATTATCTACTTTAGGAATCTGCAGCTTTTAAAACACCAAACCCACCATAAGAAAGAACCCTCCATGTTGTCATAGACATTCAACTGGCTTCAAGACACTTCAGGATCAATGTACTCATTGTCCATAGAACCACAAAAGCATGGTTATGTGTTCTCCAGACCAAAAGCATCCAACAGGAGCTATCGGGGCAACCCTTCCTCCAAAACTTCCTACCTATTATCTAAGCAATTAAAGCAGTTTTGAGCCGCCACTCTTGGATCCTTGCTGGAATCGAAAACCAGTAGCCAATTTGCATCAGCATACGGATTCCTTTGCTGACAGAGTATCCTTTCCAGTCTTGCTTAGTCTCTCATAGTACCCTAATCCTTCACTTCTTCATCGATGTCCTTCTAAAAGACTAAAAAGCAAGACACTGACAACTCCCTCTCCTACACCACGAGTGTCAACTCCTTCTACAGGATTAAAACCCATCTATATCATTTTGAACCCACAGGTTATAACACATTTCACTCTTAACTTCCTCCATTTTCTTTTCTTGTATGAATATTATTTCAACTCTTTCTTTTTGTATTTAATTCTCTCAAATATCTTTTCTTTCCCAAGTGCATCTGATGCACCCCTCTCCTTCCAACATTATTGACCCTTTTTCCTTTTTCTTTACACTTGTTTTCCCCTTCCACATTCTAGCCTATTCTTTGAATCTTCTTAAATCACCCTCATTCTCTCGATTAGCGTGATTCTTTTATCTTCCTAGATAGTATTATTGTCTTCCATGACAATGTTTCCTTTATGTAGCCTCTCCTCCATTGTTTCTTGTTGAGTTCCTTCTCCTACAACTCTCACACCTCGATTCCCATCCCTCTGTTTGTGCGCTAGATTGGCTCGATTGATTTTATTGGATGTTATTTGTTTGAATTTTCTGTTGAGCCACTAATCCAAGACTACCCGTTACAAAAGCATCAACAACATGGTTGGAAAATTAGGTTGGTTCTACTTGTGTCATATATAGTCCCAATTTTGTTGGGTCAACGTTTCTCGTTTTACCACCATTTAAACTTATGCAATTGTTGCCACCTTTTGTATATGCTCTGACCATGTTCACCAATGTTTCGTCTATGCTTGCTTCTTCTAATCCCTTTTCCCTGTCCCTGTCACCGATTCCAAAGGACATCGATTCTTAATAGTCCACATGTAATGTTTTGATTGAAGACTCTTTGTACGTACCTTTCCATACCGGCACCCCTGCAATTTTCTCCACATTAAAGCTTCTCTCCTATTGATATACTGCAAATTTCACCATTGATTTTGAGTCTTTATTTTAGGTGTGCTATGTTGAAGATAATAGTAAGCAAGGTTATCAGACTCCAGAATCTACTCAGACTCGTTAGAGGTCTGTAAGAATCTACTTCATAAAAAAAATTAATAAAAAAAATTAATCCCACTAAATAAAAAAAGATCCCCAACCAATTTGCCAAAAATCTAAAAGAAAAATTCAATCTGCCAAAAAATCCCTAAAACCAACATAAAAATAGCCCTAACCCAATTAGCTAAAAAGCTCCAACCCAATTAAAAATCCCCAACCCAATTCAAAAATCTCTAACCCTAAACTCAATCTTTCCTAATTTCCCAACCTTAAAAAAAAGCCCCATGAAATTTGTGAGGCATGCGGCGAGACAAGGCGGTGTGCAACATAACGAGGATAGGACAACGATGACTCGCGGTGATGAAGATGTGAACGTGAACAATGTGAACCAGGTAAAGAAACCCTAAATCTTAAGCTAACATTAATGAAACACAACTCTCGGATTCGTTTTGGGCTTTTTTTTCAAAACTCGGTGACTAGGCTTCAAACTCGCGAGTTTGCACCGAGTTTAACCGAGTCTAGTGTGAGTTTACTCAAACACGAGTCTACTCACGAGTCAACTTGTGACCCTTCAGTGGACTCTTAACTCGTAAGGGTTTATGAGTTAACCCTAGGGTTTGATAACCTTGATAGTAAGATTTTTTTGTTCTTTTGTACCTTAGTTTTATTGAATTCAAAATGCAATTTAGCATATATAGTTGTATGAACACAAAAAAAAAAACATCATCTGCACCCACTAATTTCATGCATAGAATAATGGGTGGTTTCCTAAAAATATACGCTAAATTTTAGCTCCATATCCCTAGAAAATAGGTCAATAACTGACCAACTTATTTGAAATAGTAAACATACTTTACTTATTTGATTAAATTCGAAACATAAACTAAATTTGTATTTGTTAACATTCTCTCCCTTAAACTAAATGCAAGAAAGTTGAGTTTAATTCTGATGATTCCGTTATGGACAACATTTTGTAAAGTTTTAAGAATTGTTCAATTTTTTTGAGGGGCTTGGTCATGATATCAGTAACTTGAATCTATGAACTGCAGTAATTTAACTTACTAATTTCATTTTCACTAAGTTTCTTTAAAACATTTATTTAATGTCAATGTGTTTGCTCCTCCCATGAAAAAATGGATTCTTAAATAGTTGTATAGTGGAATTGTTGACACATAGAATCAATGTTTTCTTCTATTCTTTAAAACTTAGTTTCTCCAACACCCTTTGAATCCCAATACACTAACATGCACATGAGGCAGCAACTATATACTCAACTTCATTGGTGGACAATGATACTACTATTTATTTCTTTAAGGACCATGAAACTACTCCAAAACCAAGCAAAAACATAAAACCATAAGCGTTTCTTCGATCATTTAATGTCCCAACAAAGTCATTATAAGTGTATGCTACAAGATTTGTGTTTCTGTTTTTCTTGTAGTAGATGTCTAGTTTAGTTGTTCCTTTCGAGTAGCTCAATATTTGTTTAGTTGGAAAACAATGAGATTCAGTAGGACTATATATAAATATGTTGACTAAACTTACTCCATACATTAAATATGTCCAACTAGTAACCAAATACATAAGATTACCAACTACTTGTTTGAACATAGTTGCATCAACTTTGGTTCTTACATCATCCTTTGACAATTTTGTGCCTGGAACAATTGAATTTTTAACTGCATTATAATTCTCCATACCAAACCATGATAACACTTAATGAGCATATTTCCTCTTACATACAAAAATTCTACTTGACTATGCATAATTTCAATTCCAAGATAATATCTCACTCTTCCTAAATCGGTCATATCAAATTCTAACATCATAGATCTTCTAAACTCATCACACATACTTCAATCATTTCGAGTATATATCAAGACATCTACATAAAGACTCAATTAAAATTTTACCTTCCTCCTTTGTATTTTGTAACCAATGTGTGTTCACAAAGACATCTATCAAAATAGGCATTTGTCTTGTTGTACCAAGCTCTCAGTGCTTCCTTAAGGCCATATGATGCCTTATTTAATCTGTACAATTTTCCTTCTTCGCCATTTTTCTCAAAATCGGTGGGTTCCTACACATAAATGTCCCCTTTAAGTTTACCATGTAGAGAGGCACTCCTCACATCTAACTGAAAATAACATTCCAACCTGGCATATAGTCCATATTGTTGAGCATACCCTTTTGCCACTAGTCTTGCTTTGAACTTGACTATTTCTCCATTCTCTTTAAATTTGGTTTTGAAGACCCATTTTACTCCATTCAACTTCACTCCTCTTGGAAAATCAGTCAACTCCCAAGTCTTGTTTTTCTTTATAGATTTTATCTCTTTCATCATTGCATATCTTCACTTTTTGCTCTTAATAACTTCCTCGAATAAAACTGGATCATGTTCACTGACCATCCTTACATTCAGGTCCACATCATCTGATAGACATTCTCCTCTTTCGTAATTAATCATCCAAACTGACTCTCTCCTATCCTTCTAATCCTCCCTTCAACTGGAGTCTCATAATTTTTAGAAAGAGTATCAGTGTTGATGGAACTATCCACAACATTCTCTTTATTTTTTTCCTCAGTTTCCCTATCATCTTTACTATCCACAACATTCTCATATTGTTCTTCGATGTCACTTGCATATTCTTCATCTTCTTCCCAACCAAGAATTTCCAATTGGTATTCTTCATTTTGCTCCCAAATCCGTCCTCTATGTTTTTCAAATATTACATCCTTGCTTATCAATACTTACCTTATCACTTACCTGTTGAACGAATCAAACAAATTATATGTTTTGGATTCATCACTTACTCCCAGGATAATACTCCCAGGATAATACTCCCAGGATAATAGACTATTTACTTTTATCATTCAATTGAACTCGTTATTGATTTGCCTCCAAACACCCAGAAATAATCAAAGTTTTGGTTTCACACCACTTCATACTTCTTCAGGAGTTTTTATTATCCATTAATTGTAGCTAATACTATTGCTTTTGTGTTTATGTTGTTAGTGTTCCTATCTTTTGGGACACAAAATTAACCTTTTTTGAAACGCAAAATCGATCTTATTTTGCAATTAGTGTGAATTTTTCCTTTTTCATCAACTTTAAGGTAATCTTAATGAATATTCGTCTGTTTTGTTTAGAAAAAAATTGAATATTTTTAAGAATTTTTTCTTTATTTAAAAAAAGTACTATTTTTAACTAGCTATGTAGAAATATATTTTCCACTCAGAGGATTACAATAAATAAAAGGAAAATTGAATAAACTTCAACAAGAGATAAAGTGGAAAATCCAAACACTCAAATCTAATTTAGAGAACACACATATTCATGATAGAGAATAAGGTAAGTGATTTTCGAATATAGAATGCAATGCCGCACGTTAGATTCATTAACTCTTAGAATCCGAAAACACATAGAATCCAAAAAAAAATCATTAACACTCGATGTGTATCATTATTCTTTAATAAACTATCACAAAAAAAAAAGAATGAAGAATACTAATGAATCATTGTACAAAGTACGTACTCGGGACGACAACGAAACACTATACACGTATCCGTATGTATGTCCGTGCGTATAACAAGCGCACTCCTCTGTACAAAACTAACAAGAGAAAAATCAGACGAGCAATACAAATCCAAGGAAGAGGAAGAGAGAGGAGAAAAGCACGCCGCACGTGGCCCGCACGTGGCGAACAGCGTCGCTGGAATCGTTCTCTCGTGATGAAGTAGAGGGTGTGCCGGTGTAGTTAGGGTTAGAACCGTAGAGAACTTGAATCCCTTCAATGTCGTCTTCGGCGAGTTCCACCTTTCTCGTTTTCGCCGAGATAGTAGGGTACATGATGGCTTCTTCGATGGAGGAGTGTCCGAGGCCGAGCAAATGGCCAATCTCGTGGACCGCCACGGATTCCAGGTCCACGGCGTTGGACACGGAGGCCTCGGTGACGTCGCCGGTGGCAACCCAGTCCTCCGCCTCGTCGAGGTGGAACATCCCGTTCGTCGGCGAAAACGCGTGCGCCAACGTCCCCAACACTCCGTCGAACGGTTCACCATCCCCGTGATCCCCACTATAAAACCCTATCGTGATGTCCGCAACCGCATACGACGATGCTTCGCTGAACGAGATTGTCGTAACCTCTGCCCATCTCTTAAACGCGTTACTGAAAACGCCCTTCACAGTGTCGTCAAGGCCGTTATCAGGCTCAAAGGCGTAGGTGAGTTCTTCTGTACCCTGCGGCCACCGCGGCATGCCATCAAAGAATGAGTAATGCGCCACCGTGTGGAACTTAGGCGTGGTCGTGGTGTTCGACTTACCGTTCATTGTCGTAGTGCCGTTTATTACGTCGGCCACGCCGCAGCGCGGACGAACGATTTGCTGCATCGTAGCGTCGTCGAGCTCGCCGGTGATGTTGAGGTTGAAATTCTTCTGGTAGGCCTTGACGGCGGCTTCGAGCGCATCGTCGAAATCGTCGGTGAAGTTGGACGGAGGCGCGGTGGGGATGTAGCCAAAGTAGTGGAAGTAGTTTTTGAGATTGGAAAGGCCGTCGTAGGCTTTCCCGTGACGGCATCCGGTGAAGTTGAGATACGCGTTCCACGCGCCGGCTGGTGGCACGTGGGAGGAATTCCACTCTGGGATTGAGGACACGTTGGGGAATAAACGAGCTGAGACCGGTGAAAGTGTGGTGCTGAGAAAAACTACTATTAACGTTGTTAGAGGAAAGATGAGACAACGTTGTTGTTGGTGAGTGTTCATCGTGTGTTGTTGTTTTGATGAAAAAATGGAAATTATCTTAAGATTTGGAATACATTTATCAGATACATGTATATATATATATATATATATATGGTGATGGTATGATCTATGTGAAGTTGTGAACCTTTGAAGTCTTCGCCGACCGAAGTTGTCTGACATTGATTCGTTGAAAAGTTCTGAGTCGTGTGAATGATTCCCGCGGGATGGTAAGCACATGGAAGAAGCCACCCTAGGAAACGTCGTCGCAACATGGTGGTTTTTCGTTGAGGACAAGAAATTACTGGTTAAAAGCTATAGTTATTATAAATTTTATTGTAAAAAAAAGAATTAATATGTAGTTTATTACTTGCAAGAACCAACATGCTTTGTAATGTCTATATTGAATAACGAAAATAAGGAGTGCTTTGTTTGACTTTGACAGATTCCCTCCAATTATGTGCTTCGGCTCAGATGCCTACAAATGTCAATAATCATTATTTTATTAAAGTTAGCGTAAGGGTATATGTATATTACTCTCTATAATTCTAAATAAAGAAAAAAGTAGGTCACAGAGAGACAAATACTATAGAGAAGAGAAGAATTTAGAAATGGTTTATTTGGATTTAGGCTACTTTAATTCAATTTAATACGTATGTATAGTTTGAATAGAAACCTAAATTCGACCAACCTAATTAGCATGTATAAGAGTTGAAGTTATCCTTCTTAAATATAATTTGTGATTAAAAAAGAATGTAATCGCATTTATTTCAGATGTAATCTACCTAGGTTATAGTTTATGATTCGGGTTTCAGTTTGAGTCTCTAGAAGATATGGTGAATACTTTTCGTTTGAGAGTAATAGTTTTCAAAATTGGTTTATATTCCATTATGGTGAATATTTTAATTTAATTTTCAGTACTCAAGTATACCTCATCTTGTTTGTTGAAGAAAAAGAAGAAAAAGAGAGATTTGCGAAGGAGAAATTAGAAAAGAATAGCCATGAGGCAGCCCCTTAGACCAATGTTTGACTGCAGTTGGTGAGGGCGTCCATTGACAATGTTAGTTCTAGAACCTAGTCATACAATGTCATCTTTTTTTTTTTTTTTACTTTAGATATATTTTTAGTAAATGCTTTTAAAAATGTATTTAAGCATGTATAAAAAATTATATATTTTTCTAAATTAGTTGCAATGTTTAACTTGTTTTTATAAATCAATTAGCATATGAAAAAGTTAACTTTTAATATATTTTTTTCTCTTAAAAGTGTTTTATAAAGAATTGCATACTCTAAAAATGGTAATAACACATTTTATAATACATTTATTTCAAAATACAACTTGTTAAGATTTATTGAAGTTTATAAAATAAAAATCAATGCAACTCATGCAATTAATGATTAAAATAAGAGTTTTGCTAACTTATAAATCATATGGACAGGATTAGAGTTCTTAAATACTATTTTAATTGAATTATAATCTTGAAGTGAAAAATATTTAAATGATTTTTTTATTATAATTAAATCACTACAAGAAAAATTGGAATTACAAACAGTCAAAATCCGTATGTAATTAATTTTTTCATTATTACTAATTATTATTTATCACTAACTATATATTTTATAAATCCTAAAGGCATTTTGCACTGGTTAGGACTCGAACCCAAACCCATAGGACACGAAACCAAGCCATTGACCACTAGACTAGACAAGTTCTTTGGTCATATTATCATTTTTATTATACTTATACATATTAATATAATTTATACATATTAATATTATTAGTATTAATATTAATATTATTAATATTATATTCATATTATCAATATTATATTCATATTATTAATATTAATTTTGATATAAATATATATTTAGATATTTATTGTGTGTGTATAGTAGTTTTATTTGACTTGAGTAAT
>Ga0123342_1010250_pt1 | contig 10823 bp, 16 predicted proteins | sample Turbeawhitnodule_FD_89960 | JGI IMG/M metagenome (GOLD analysis project Ga0123342, IMG submission 89960) | Root nodule microbial communities of legume samples collected from Mexico - Turtle bean Mexico white nodule | ecosystem: Host-associated > Plants > Roots > Nodule | place: Mexico: Nepantla... | reverse complement strand
TGTCCAAACAATGAAGTCAAAGAAAAGGGAGACTTCAAAAGGGAGAAAAAGGGAAAAGCTAAGAAAGCATATATAGCATGGGATGACAATGATGTCTCATCCTCAAGTTCTTCAGATGATGAGAAAGCTAATCTTTGTCTTCTAGCATCAGTAACAAGTAGCGTGGATTCTACTTTAACAAGTAAAGGTACCACCTATGATCAATTGCTTAATGCTTTTTTATGATTCTCATGATGAAGCCAACTGTTTGGCACTTTCTCAAAACCGGTTGAAAGGATTAGATAACTGGTTAGAAAATAAAGTTAAGGATCTAGAGAAAGAGCTATGAAAAACAAAAGAAGATTTAGAAAATTTGGATTTAATCTACAAGAATTTTTCTTGTAGTTGTGAGATAAAAGCTTGTGAAAACTGTGAACTTCTTGAAAAGAAGATTTGCTATCTTTTGAAAATCTTGGACAAGCTTACAACTGGAAAGTCCAATTTTGAATATGTTTTAGCCTCACAAAAATGTGTTTTTGGAAAAGCAGGTTTGGAATTTTATCCTCAAAGCAAAGAAAAAAAAGATTACAAAACCTTTTTCAAATTTTCTAGAAAAACAATCGGTTAAAATGTCGTTTCAACCGGTTGTTACATGCTTCTACTGCATGAAGAAATGTCATTCTGTCAGGTATTGCAGGTTTCATAAATCTCTTGTACCTAAAGGCATCTATAAGTGGATTCCAAGATATATTGTTAATACAAAAGATAAATCTAACACTGAAGCTCCCAAATTCTTCAAGGGATCAAATCTTAAGATTTGACAAAGTTTTGTTTTGCATATTTCTAATTTCTTTTGAAAGGCTCAGCAAGGAGTGTATGTTTTGTACATGTCAATATATCAAAGTCTACTGTTGGTTTCTTGAACTTCTGTAATTAGAAAATCAGTGATCTGAGAATTAAATTCTCATTCCTTGTTGAGAACTATTGGTGCACAAAATTCAATTCAATATGCTTCTCTATGTTTCTATGTGTAATTCCTATGTGCTCCATCTACTCTTCATATGTTTAATAGCTTGAAAATATGTGAAAACATAATAATTACATGCAACATGTATTTTTGGTTTAAAACAAATTGTTTTTCTACAAAACAAAAATTTAACCGATTGTTTCCTCGAAACAACCGATTATTCTGTATCTGATAAGCTCTAGAATTTTTTTTTAATTTTTCATTTTTAATTTCTGGTTTATGTTTCTATGTACCTAGTGATGTGTATGGTCAAAAGCGCATTAATTGGATGGTTGAATACAAGTTAACTCTGGTACTTTTGCTTTTAATAGATCAGATCTCTACTTATCTTGAAAATCAAATATGTCTTAAATGCTTGGTCAAATATCACATGTGAATCTGTACCTTCTGATTTGACTGACTATGTTAGCTTTATGATTCAGATTTGATTCGTGTTTTATGTTGAATACAACCAGCTTTGATCAGGTGTTCTCTACTATAAAACCCAAGGCTTGTAGCTGCTGTTTTCACTAACAAATAACCGGTTGATATAGAACTGTCATTTCTATCTCTCTCTAAAAGCTTTCTTTACAGAAATTGTTTCTGATTTAAGCAATGGTCGGAACTCCTCCATCTGCAAAAAGGATGAAATCCAGGGGTGTCAAAAGCTCTGGAAAGCTTGAAGGATGGTTTGCAGGAGATACCAATCTCATCAACAAGTATCTACTTGAGACTAATAGAAAGAATGTGAATACCCCAAAAGTTGTTTCCTTCACATGGATGAAACAACAGAAGTTGGATTTTGTGAGGAGTATTCTCAAAGAACAAAAGTTGAAGAGATTCCTAGAACTTACAGGGAATATCTATCCTGATCTTGTAAAGGTATTCTACACTAACCTTCATTTTGATGGTGACTCACTTGTTTCTCATGTCAAAGGTGTAGATATGATCATCACAAGTGAGGTATGGTCTGCTGTGACTGGGCTGAAGTCTTCTGGACTAAGAATTAATAGGGGAAACCTTGGAGTAGTAGAAGATTTCAACAAAATTCAGTTTTACAAAGGTTGTCTAAAAAATCCCCACTCCAATGTGAGGAATTTTTCTGCTTGAGGGTTGAAGCTTGATGAAAGGCTTGTGGCCTTCATAGTTTCATGGATTCTCACACCTAGGAGGAGCAACCATTCAACTCTATCTGAAGAAGATCTTCTCTTGATCTACTGCATCATGAATAAAGTGAAGATCAACTAGATTCACACTATCAAAGAGCACATGCAAAAAGCTATGAGGTTATGCGACTTTCATTATCCCTATGCCATTCTGATTTCTAAGATTCTTCACTATTTTGAAGTGGATATAGAAGGAGAGCTAGCAAAAGTAATCAAGCCTTCCAGTGAAATCCATAGTGGATCCCTAAGCAAGATGGGATTTACTAAAATTGGTGGAAGATGGGTAAGCAAGGATGATGATCAAGCTGGCCCAAGTGGAACTAATGAAGGAGATGAAACTAAAGAGGCAGCAATGTAAGATGAACCTACTGCTTATGTGTTTTCTGGTTTACAGATTTTTAACCAGTTATCTCTGCAAAATAATTTATTGTTCTTATGCAGCTCTGCTTATTTGAAATATGATATATGGTGCATATCTGTTTTGGACTAGACTATTCTGTGTTTGTTCAGTGATTGCAGGATTCAACAGATTCTAAACAAGAACATTCCTAAAAGCATCCCAAGGATTTGTCTCCATCAAATAGAGGGAGATTGTTGAATATGGGAAACTTTGATGTATTAAATCCTCATGAAGCCTGAAGCTGTGTTGTGTTTTAGGTTTAGGTTTTGTTATGGGGTTTAGAATCTTTGTAAGATTAGTCTTGATTCTCAAACAAAGCTTATTTCAATCTGTTTTAAAGATTAAAGTGTTTTTCCATGCAAAGGGAAAAACAACCAATTAAAGTTTTGAGATAATCGGTTGTTTGTCATTTAGCTGGCAAAAGTGTTTTGAAACTGTTTTTTGAATCAGTTGTATAACTGTCAAAACCATTGAACCGGTTAAATCACAGTTTTAACTGATTAAATGTATGTTTTCATAATAGTTTTTTGAAAACCTGTTTTAACTTATTTGGTTGTTCAAATCTGCCTTCAACGGTAGCTTCTCAAGTAATATAAAACTAGTCTTCTTTCAAACGTAAGATGATTCATGAAACATAAAAGTTTGATACTCTGATTTGTGATTGATTTTGAGAGATTACCAACTGTTTGTGAAAAGGTGTTTTATCAAGTTTTAGCAAGATTGCTTTTGAGCTTTGTTGTGATCCAAGAACTGATCAATAGGATTTCTGGTATACTGTGATTCCAAGTGTTTTCTAACCTTGTTTAGGTTCTTGTAATTGTTCATATTACTCTTTGTAAAACTATTGTAAAATCCTGTAAAGTTAGTGTGATTCTGGCTTGAGGTGTTGGCTGTGTGCAAAGAGGGTGAGTAGGCTTTGTGGGATTCAAAGTCACTTCTTTGTGTTGTGTATGTGTAATATGTGATTGGTTACATAGTGAAATACTCAGTGGTTTGACTGAGGACTGGATGTAGCTCTTGGATAGAGTGAACCAGTATAAACCTTGTGTGTAATTCTCTCTATCTCTTCTCTACATAACTGTTTGATATTTTCCACTGCCATAAACAATCGGTTAAATCGTTATTTTAACCGATTATAATTCTGATATTTGTTTTTGTTTGGTATTTTGATTGACTTTCTAAATTGCTTTTCTGAGTTGATTGTTAAAGTTTCATTCTAAGCAAAATATTTTGTAAATAATTCAACCCCCCCTCTTGTTATAGCCATCGATCGTAACACTAAGATCCTCAACCACCTCATTTGCTAGAAGCACACTATCTACCAGACCTTTATCCTTAATGAAAGTTGATTGACTTCCATCTATAATAGCAAGTAACACTTTCTTTAATCTTCCAGTCAACACTTTTGATATGACTTTGTAGATGGCACCCCCTAATGAAATGGGTTTGAACTGATCAAGCTTACATGGATCCCTTACTTTGGGTACTAATGCTATGAATGATGCATTGCACCCTTTCGGAATAAAGCCTGTTTTATGGAACTCCTCCAAAACTGCTACAAAATTTGCTTTGAGATAGTTCCAACTTTTCTTAATAAAGTTGAAGTTGAAACCATCCGGACCAGGACTTTTTGACCCTTCACATTGCCATACAGCTTTCTTGACTTCTTCCTCTGTGAAGGCTTATCAAACGCAGATTTTCTTCAGAAGTGATAGTTTTGAACTCAACCGCATCAAGTCTAACCCCGAAATCTTTTGTTGCTTTAAATCTGGTTTCAAAAAGTTTCTTAGCTTCAGATCGGACAATGCTAGGCTCCTCACACCAAAAGCCCCCAACCTCAACACCCTTCACTTCATTCCTTAGTCTTCTCCATCTTAAGGAGGAGTGGAAAAATCTAAAACAAGAGTCACCATATTTGTATCCGTTGGTTCTAGCCTTTTGACGGAGTAGAGATTTTAACTTTGAATCAATCTCCCAAAGCCTCCTTACCAGATTCGTTTTGTTCTGCCTTTCACTTCCCATTGCTAGTCCATTACTATCTTGGCAGTCAAAGCTCTCAATTTCCTGCAAAATAGACTTCTTCTTTGAATTCAAATTCCCAAAAACGTCCCTATTCCATTTTTTTATATCAGCCTTCGACAACTTGAACTTTTCCTTAAGCCCCTTTATGACATTTCCTTGACTCATATAGGATTTCCATTTTTCCTCCACCAACCTATGAAAACCTCTTTCCAAATGCTAAACATCAATAGATCTGAAAGGTTTGGGACCCCAATCCTTGTCCAAACGCTTAATCATCAAAGAACAATGGTCAAATACTTCCTTCCATTGGACATATTGTTTACACTCAGGCCAACACTGCAACCATTCTTCAGTAACAAGAACTCTATCAATCTTACTCTTTGTCGTACCATTTGATTTGAACCACATATATTTTTCCCCACAATAGGCAGGTCCATTAACATGTTTAATTCTATAAACTCGTTGAAGCCCTTTATCTCACTGTTGAAATCACCCCTATCTACCTCGCCTTTCGCTTCTACTTCTTATTGCATTGAAGTCCACACAAAAGCACCATACTGCAATTTGAGATGCCTCTTTGCAATTAGACAATTTCTTCCATAGAAGCTTTTTTTCTTTCAATGTGCATGCTACATCTATAACTTCTACTATTTTTGTTTCTTGGAGACACACAAATTTAGCTTCCTCTGTAGCTATGCACCGCCTCAGATACCTTGTTTTTGTTCCTCCCCCTAGACCACTTATATTGAAGTTAAAAATTAGCATAAAAAACCATTCAAATTGTCCACCTCTAGACACTTCATAAACTCAAGGTCTCGCTCTTCCACACATTGGAATTCTTGAACCACCTCCTCTTCCTCCCTACGGCAAGCAAGCCCAATTTGTTTTCCTAGATTCCATAAATTGGTTGGCTCCTCCCTAATTCTAGGGTTGCGGACACGAGCATTACAATTGTTAATGTCCCTATCGGAAATTGATGATGTTAGCGAACCTGCTCTAGGCGTCATTTCTTTCCTCACTTGAGACAATCTCACACTCAATCTGACCGACCTCCTGAGATGGGTATTTGGCTCCCCCAACTCGCTCAGTCCTTTCATCTTGCTTCGATATGGAGGCGTTTTTCTCGTACTTCCCTCTACTACCTCCTCTACATCAAGCGAACAAGGCATTTTCAAAACTGCTTGCTTCCTTAGCTCCACCAGAGACCCGAATACTTGGTTGGAATAAAAAATTCGCAACCTCCTGCCTGCACCACTTCCTTTATCCACGCAAATAGGTATCTTTGATCCTCCTGCTTAGTTGTCACCGCTGTCTTCCTCTAATCTATTCTTCCTTCCAATAGGGATCGCATCTTGCACTTCATCTTCTCCCTTTCGCGAATGGTCCTCTCCAGCGACTCCCTCAAAACCTAATTGGGTCTCCTGCTTCCACTCCTGGCTCAATGTTACATTGGGCATTCTCTGGGGGGGCCCTTACATTCAATATCCACCATCAACTTGCCAGCTCAACATGCACAAGAAGATAATTTTTTGAAAGAGCACATGCTTGTTCAGCCTGGTTGAAGAAAGCAATCTCCGATCCTCCTACTTAGTTGTCACGTCGGACCTCCCCTCCACTTGCGATCTCCTCCTCAACGCTACTCACCGATAAAGTTGTTTCCTCTACATATGTCTTTAGGGAAGAGATACTATCAGAGGAACCATAGAAATTTCGATGACGTATACACTTGCCTCCGAATTTTATAAGGTGTTCTTCTTCTATGTAAATAGACAACATTTGATCATTTAACCTTATACTCTTAGCCATCTTGGCATTACAATTCTTAAGCAACCAAACTTGGAGTCTCGCATATTCTACGTTTTCCAACATCTCTGTAGCTTCGTCAATGGATACTAAAGTCGCTACCTCTCCTACCACTTTTGAAAAGCAATCCCTGTTCCAAAACGTTAACGGTAGCCCGTAGCATCTCACCCATACAACTTTGTGACCCGCTACATGCTCCGCTGACCATGGCTCAATGTTTTGGAAGATACTTTCAAACCACTCCTTATTTAGGTTTATCAACTCCTCCATGTTGTCCCCTTCTCTCAGAGTAAGAAGGACAAGATTATCCCCCATATACCTCACTATAACCCTGCTCATACCTCCTTTCACAAACTCTTCACCCAGAGTTGTTCAAAGTACAACTCTTCTCTAAACTGTCTTATCACACTGCACTCCATCCATGGTAAAACTTGTTGTTCTGTTTTGATGATTGGCCCCTTCCACATCCTTTGTGAATCACCTTTGACAACATCTACAAAGGATTTTCTCCCGGACTTTACATTCCAGACTTCCTTTGTTGTTTTCTGTTCTTGTAAAACAGGGGCCTCCTCTTGCACATTTCTGGTGTTCCTACCCTCCACCCTTTTGGGTTCCACCTCACTCCTCCTGTATCTGGGAATGTTTATGTGCAGCTTCTTGTTACCAATGTATATCTGATCTCGGTCCCTCTCCAACCGCCACATTCATCACTTCAAAAAAGCTAACAAATCCAAATCTTCTCCCCCATTTGTTAAGTCTTCTTGAAATAAACACTTTTTTAACCTTAGCCCATCTTCTGAAAATCTTGATTATATCTGCTTCTCCATACCCATTTGTTATGAGATTTTCGTTTGGGACCTAATCCACCCTGACAGCCTTGACTCTGTGAAGACGGAGCCACATTTTCTAAAATTCTCTACAAGTTACTCTTGGAAACATAAACCTTAACTCTTTGTCATAAAAGAAAATTTTCACTAATATCAATTGAAAAATAAATTGAAATTGACAACATCATGATCGAGGATCGAGGAAAACATCCTAGCCAACACTAAGCAAATGGTGCCCCAACCAAAATTGATTAAAAAATTATAAAATAAATAAATATGAAAAAAATTACAAAAATAAAATAAAATGTACTCTCATAATTTTAAATGATCAAACTATTCTTAGACGTTTTAAAAATTTTAATTTCATTTAAAATTCTTTGTTCAAACAATACAATGTTTTTCATCATAAAATATATAAAAATGAATTATAATTTATCCATCTAAACATATTATAGTTATCTAAGAGTTCTAACTATTTACATCAAACTTTTGAGGATGAATAACAAGGATGATTAAACATGAAATCTGTCTAAACAAGTATTTGATATTATTTGGAAAGCTAAAATTTTCTAGTTTTCATGGTAAGATTGATGAAGATATTGAAAATGTTTTGCTCCTTTTCTTTCATAATTATTTTTTTCTCTTTCTAGTTTGCAGCCCAGTATTTTGGCTTCATGAACCTTTACCTATCAAATGGATGGCATTTTGAAGATGGAGCCAATCCACGAAGTGTCCTCCGCAATGGACGGTTATGAAGTACGATCCCTCATAAAGTAAAAAATCATGGCCACCAGCAAAATAAACATAACTGGACACTGAACTAGTAGTTGACGAATCCCCATCAAACCATGTTTCCTCCGCACAAATAGTCCCAAAATTTAGAATTTTAAAATTTTGACAAATGAAAAGCATGATCGATTTTATTAGATTTTTTATTTAAGAAAAGAAAGCACTTATGGAAAGAGAAAGATAGCACATGGAATTTGAGAAAGCTTGAACTCACCACAAGCATATCATCATGTGGATGGGAAGATTCATTACCCATAGTTTTCCCACCTAAAATTTCCTCTTATTATTAATTTATTTATTTATTTGAGAAATGATAATAAACTTTCTAAAATATTTCTCTAGTAAAATGTTATTTTAGAAAAATATATAATGAAAGACGTCAGTTTCTAGTACAATAACTAATACAATGTAATTTAAAAATTGTTATATATCTTTACATGATATTTTAGCAAAATATTTTTTTTAGTTGTAATACTATTTTTTTAATATAGTTTTTATCAATTAAAAACTATTGCTTCTTTCCTACACAACAATAATTGTAGTTTAGGGTTTTTTTTTTTTGCATAAAACACGAAAAATAATATATATGCAACTTGTTCAAATTATTTTACTTAAATAACATTATTTCTTTAATGAATACATTAATTTTAATTACTACAATTGCAAATATTAATGTAATTTATTTGAGAGACAAATTGAAAAGAAGAAAAATATTATTTCATTGAGAACTTAATATACTTTTTTTCTTTTTTTTTTTTTAGTGTTTTAACCAATGTCCTTGGAACATTAGCCGGACCCAAACTATAAAATTAGGTATGCAAAATGCATGACTTTATACCCTTTTATTTATTTATTTTCTTCCTATTTTTAGTTATTTAACTGGATTAGAAAATAGAGGAAAAGAAAGGATTGAAAGAAAGAAAAAGTGTTTTAAGTTAAGGAAGATGGATCCACCCAATGGCAGTAGGGTACCCTTTCAGCTTCCAACTATTAAAGATATGTTAAGTTGTGAGAGCTGCTTGTCTTTGGCTAAATACAAAACAGTATTTAGAGGGCCCCCATTAAGGTCACGTCATTATCTATACTTAGATTAGTGGGTCCTTTTGTTCCTTTTTCTCAAGACCAGATTGATTCCATTTCTTCTTCTTTTTTTCATCAAATAAGAATGCTCCTTATTTTCATATCTGCCCAAACTTTTAACAAACACCAAATACTCATAATATCATGCAAAAGATATCCTATATCTGCAACCATGTATTTGCTTTAGTAGGGGAAATTAACTAACTACTTTCCTTTACTTCAACTTGCATCTTAAATTATTGTCAAAAATTTCCTCTCAATTGCAATTAGCAATCACTTCATCATAAAATAAACTTATAATATGTTATGTTAATAGTATATCTTTTTCTAATACTTTTTATTGAATCTTTTTGTTACTAATAATTTTGTTTTATTTAACTTCTAGTACTAAATAGGATTGAATTTGTGTTTTGAACACCTAATAAAATGTTTTATAACACATTCCGAAACTATCTACTTTGCTATAAATCCAATACAGAACTTGTATAAAACATTTAATATTTCAAAACATATAATTTAGGCATATACACAATAAATATATATATATATATATAAAAGAGACTCAAAGATAAATTTTTAATTTGTAATGAAGAACAATCATAATAGATGGCTACACAAATCACATATAAAAGGATAAGCTATTGAAATGATTTTTTTGACACAACAAAATGTATATAAAAGGAATTTTTTTAATTAGCAACCCACAAATAATTCAATCCCATCAAATACAAACATACAAAAATAATGTAGACCACACATGGATCTTGTTCTTGTCGGTTGACTCGCTTCTTCTTGGATCTGCCTCAGCTAGGTATTGACTCGTGTCTCCCTGTTGCACTGAATCGTGGCTCCGTTGTGACAAAGGGCACCCTACCTGTTGATTGTACTCTGACGCTCAAGTTAGCAAGGACTCACAAAAACAATTAGTTCTCAGTTTAGTATGCAAAAACATCGTACCTTCATCTAGGGTCTTCGGCCCCTTTTAGTATGCAAAAACACATGTAATAGTTTCTCACTTGAGAGAATAAAATCTTAACTGGAAATATACTAAGCACATTAATCTTTTATCTCTAACAGAAAAAACACCTGCCACGGGCACCAATGATCTTCATGTGCTAAACCGCAGGCCAACATTCTATTTTAACTACACGTCCCTATCTTTTAGGGTTACCAACAAATCAACAGGCATTAATACGTAATTAACATGCAACAAATAACAAACATGCACACGTAACAAGTAACAAACACGCACATATCATAGCTACTTGCACACACTTATCTATAAGCATATACAATGGGACCCTCTCAAATGGCAGCCCCATATATATCTATAAGCACGTGTATATAAAATTATTTCACGAAACGATCTTACTATGCGCTTTGGGCCCATCCCTGAAAGAGGGCCATTTGCGCAAGTCTCACCCAGGCCCAACAACCGAGTTGTCCCCCCACTCTACCCATGAACCAAGCCATCATAAAATTACTACCGAGAACCGAGCTCTGATCCGTACAGATCTTGTACCGTCCCGTATCCGGGGCGTTGACTAAGTCCAAGTCAAAGTCAACGGCTGGAGAGTCAAAGTCAACGCAAGGCGTCGCCTAGGTGGAGAGACGCTAAGAGGAAGCGTCGCCAAGGCAAGGCGTCGCCCAACCAGGGCGTCGCCAGATCAAACAGTGCTAAAGCAAGGCAATCACGGTGTGGTTCCCCGATACCCATGGGTAGGAAAGACCATGGAGGGAGCGACGCCGTG
>Ga0123342_1010248_pt1 | contig 10823 bp, 4 predicted proteins | sample Turbeawhitnodule_FD_89960 | JGI IMG/M metagenome (GOLD analysis project Ga0123342, IMG submission 89960) | Root nodule microbial communities of legume samples collected from Mexico - Turtle bean Mexico white nodule | ecosystem: Host-associated > Plants > Roots > Nodule | place: Mexico: Nepantla... | reverse complement strand
CATGCTTCTTGTAAGCCTTTGAGGTGGGCTTTGACCTCCATGGGCGTCCTCCATTTGAGCCTCTACCTCTTCTTGATCTTGTTGATTGGCCTCCATGTCCACTTGAGCTTGATCTCCATCAGTTTGGGTCATCTGTGACCGCCTCACCAAGTACACCCATTTTCTGGCTCTTCCCACGCACTTCACGACGCAACAACTCGCAAGGCGCTTTGCTGTGGAGATCTTCCGCCTTCATGGAATGCCAAAAACCATCGTCTCAGATCGAGATCCAGTCTTTGTTAGCACGTTTTGGAGATAACTATTCAAAGTCCATGGTACAACATTAAAGTTTAGCTCTGTCTATCACCCACAAACGGATGGGCAAACAGATGTTTTAAATAGAGGGCTCGAAGCTTACCAGCGATGTTTCACGGAGGACCACCCGCACACATGGTACCATTACCTCCACCTCCCAGAGTTATGGCACAATACGACGCATCACTCAGCTATAGGCACCTCCCCCTTCCATGGTCTATACGGTCGTCCATCTCCCACCATCCTTGATTTGTTGCACACGCCTCGCCCCGACACCACCATCTCGGATCTGCTACACCAGCATACCTTAGTGTTGCATGCTCTCAAACATAAGCTTCGCAGAACTCGCCAACGCATGTGCGACTAGGAAAATTGGTACCGTTTGGACCGCACGTTCAACATAGATGATTGGGTCTGGGTTCGCCTCCAGCCATATCGCAAACAATCTGTGGAACGTCGACCCTGTCAAAAATTATCTCCTCGCTACTCAGGACCATACCAAATAAGCCCCCGCATAGGCACCGTTGCGTATGAGCTCAGGTTACCTACCTCATCTCGCATCCACCTAGTGTTTCACGTCTCACTTCTTCGGCTTTTCAGAGGACCAACACCATATCCTTCCCCACACCCAAACTCCATCACGAACATTAACTCGACTACTCCCTTAAGTTCCCCAATACAAACCGCACATGACCCTCTGACTACACCGTCCTTGCCGCCCAATCAAAATACGCCAACACATCTAATCCCAACTTTTTCAAAATGTCCAAGTCTTGAGCCCCACATTTCACCTAATCTTCATAAATCCCTAACTACACTTAACCTCATTCATAACTCTTGCATGCATGCCACTGCACCTAATCTATTAAATCCCATTGGCCCACCCCTAGAAACCCGTGCCTCACCCACTCCTCATAATAATCCATTATCTCATGTCCTCAAACCAAATACCGTAAACCACAATAGTACCCCTCAAGCCCTGTGCCTCACCAACTCCCCTTAATACCGAAAATGTAGAAAACCCTAACCCGGGTCCAACAATACTTGCACCTATGTTCAAACCTTTAATCCCACACATTCACCAAATTCCTATAACAGCCAAGCCCAACCAATCAGCCCAACAACCCCACTTAACCCAAAAAGGACATCAGACTCACTTTGAGGACAAAGTGCCTCAACTAGCGGATGGTAATGTTACACCAGGGTCCAACAACATCAACAGGCCCAAACATCAGATTAATAAACCTAGATGGATGAAAGACTTTTTGGTTTAATGGGCTAAAGGATGTTCAATTTAATTGTTTTCAGTTTTAATGTAATGTGACTTAAAGGGAAGGTCCATTGTGAGCTTTCCCAAACCCTATTTTAATATGAGTGCAATGAATGAATGAGAGTTTTTCCCTTTTCTTAAAATTTTATCTCTCATAGTTTTTATGTCTTAGTGTTACTATAACAAAAATCTAACAGAGAACAGGCCGTTCAAGGGGTAAAGAACCTAATTTGAATAGGAAAAACTAAAACTAGTTATTTTCCTCTTCAACCCACATCAAACTTGTAATTGTGCTAGGTTAATTATTTCGTCAACATCCACCCTTCCCCCTCTAAAGACGACCCCATTCCTTTGGTTCCAAATGCTCCATAAAATTGTCACCCAAACACCTTTTCATCCAGACTCTATTTCTTTTAGAGTTGAATTGAAACAGGTAAAATTGTAGCAGATGTTTAAGGTCATTATGAAAAACTGACTTAATTCTCACCCACCTAGAAACTTGCGACCATACCTCATAAGCTATCGCACATTCCACAAAGATATGTTGAGTCAATTCTTCTACCTAATTATAAAAAGGGCATAATAAAGAAGGGAGGCCTCTTCTATAAAGATTCAATCTAGTCAGAATCTTGCATTTGAGAATTCTTCAAGCTAAGGATAAAGCATTTGGTAGGACTTTGGTGTCCCATAAAGTTTTCATGGCTAGACATGGCTCCAGATGTTCGAAAGACTGTAGAACTTCATAAAGTGGATTTGACAGAGAATAAACCATCCTCCTGAACTAACCAAACAACCTTATCATGAGAGTCTTTATGGGGTTTGAGGTTGTTAAAGTCTGTTAGGAGTTGGGACTGTTGTTCATACCCCCATGTAAAAGGGTACTTTTGTTTCAGTGTGTAATCACCAATTCATTTGTCTTTCCCAAAAAGGACTTTATCTCCTGGCCCCAATTTCCAAGCTAATTGTTTGTATAACTAGTTTCTTTACATTCTTCATAAAGATTGCACAAGTTCCTCCACCACTAGGATTGTGTTGTGCTTGAAGAAGTTCTTCTAGTATTTCTGTAGATAGAATATTTGGACAAAACTACTTCTCTACACACCCCAGATACGTCAACTTTCAACCTCCACATTCATTTGGCAAGGAGCGCCATATTGAAACTTCTAATATCTTTAATCGCCCAAGCCTCCCTCAATCTTTGGTTTACAGATGTTTTCTCATTTTACCCAAGCAATCTTCCTTTTCTCGCTACCTCATCCCCACAAAAATCTCCTTTACAATCTTGTTAGGTCTTTACATACCTCCATTGGGGCTTTAAAGATGGATATATAATACAGAGGTACAATTGTGAAGACAGACTTGATCAGACATACTCTTCCTGCAAAAATTAAGTTCTTGCCTTTCCATTTTGACAATTTCTTCCTTACTTTATTGAGGACTTCTTTCCAAAACTTTCTCTTTCTCAGATTGTCTCCAACTTGAAACCCAAAATACTTAAAAAATACTGACATATGTGTACAATTTAACACGTTGGCTTTAAAATAAATTAATATATATTTGTCAAATAGATATATGATTTATATTTCAAAATTAGTTAGATGACATGAGACATCTAACATTTTATCTTGCAAACATATTTTCTCATCTAACTTGTATAAATATTTTCTCATCGCTAAGAAAATATACTATAAAAATGCCAAAATTTATCACACTTAATTACAAAAGTACTGTGTTTTTTTTACTTCTTTTCCTTTTTATTTAACTTTTGTTTGTATTAAGAATTATGTATGGGAAAGTATAAAACAAACTATATGTAATCTGAATTTGTTTTCTGTTAAAAACAAGACATAACCACAAAAATGATTTTAACCTTTTAAAAGTTAAGAAAATATTATTTTTAATTTATATGTCCTAAGTTATATGTCTTTAAACGTGTTACATGTCCAGAAATATGAATAAATGAAAGAAATACTTTTGACAATAAAACGGATCTCTTGAGTTCAGAATTTCGGAGTCTCTTGAGATAGTAGACAAACGGCCAGAAAATACAAGCCTCTGAAAATACCAAACCGATCAAACCAGCAACACTGCATACATGCCTAAGAAAAAACCTATCAAGTCCTTCCACCCAAAAGAAGCAAAGTAAAATAATATAAGGGAAAGAAACAACAAACTTCAATCCTTCATAACTCCGGAACCAACTCAAGAACCTGCAACACATACCAAAGTCCTTTGTTGACAAAAGACCAACACACCCACAAAGACCTCCAACTCCACCCTTATTTTTTAATTAGACTTCAAACAAACCAATGGGTCCAAACACCATTGGGCATAAGTAAACGAAACACTGTTTACTCTACTCGTGAGCCATACACATTGAGTTGGGCCAAGGTGAAAATCTTCAAACAATCCACTCTACCATTCTTAAAGATGATGAGGTTCCTCTGTTTCCAAATTTTCCCAATCACAACAATTCACATACACTTTGAGTTAGGCCAAGGTGAAGATCTTCAAACAATCCACTCTACCATTTTTAAAGATGATGAGGTTCCTCTGTTTCCAAATTTCCCCAATCACAGCAATCCACATACACCCCCAATATCTATTAATCTTCTGAGAAGCCCAACCAAGATAAAACTGATTAAAATGGGAAAGGGCATCCCAATGGTATACGAAGGCCTCCCCAACCCACTTACTGCACAAACTCCATACCTTCCAAGCTACCTTGCATTTGAAAAAAATATGGCTCCCAAATTCCTTCTCTTCCCTGCACAAGAAACACATACTGCTTTCCAGATCAATCTCTCTTTTCTCCAAGTTCACATGTGTTGGTAACCTATCAGCCAAGACTTTCCAAACAGTAGTCATTGACGAGGGTAATGCCTTAAGACTCCAAAAGCCTCATAAATAGAAACATATGTACCTTCCTCAGCCAACCTTAACCTAATGTACGGTGCTGAACTAATAGAGTAACCAAAAATTTCGTCCAACTTCCAAACCCATTTATCCATAACCCCTAAAGATAAAGCCTTGTCCTCAAATAGAAACATTAAACAGGTTTCCTCATCCACTTCCCACGCAAAAAAGGGTACGCCTCCACTCCGCCTTCCAAGATCACTTGTTATTGACCCAACCCCCAGCTCGTGACACAACAACACTTTTATCCTTAGTAATTGAGTAAAGTCTTGGAAATCTTACATTTAAAGCCTCGTTTCCAATCAATTATCTTCCCAAAATCTAATTTGATTCCCATCACAGCCTCCAAGCAATATTATCCTTAAAGTTAGTCCCCTACTCCTCCGACGCCCAAACTTTCTTCAGGTCATTCCACCAAAGCGAATCCTTATAATTACTCTCAACCACTCACAATTCTATCCAGTTGTCGTATTTAGACTTCTCTTTCAACAACCCACCCTCTACAAACTAAAGACGCCAAATCCATTTCCCTAAAAGCGCATCATTAAAACGCCTTATATCTTATACCCAAACCACCTTTCTCTCTAGAATTGCACACCTTCTCCCACACCACCCAAGTTACCTTCTTGACATCCTTCCCTCAACCCCACATGAAATTCCTGTGTATTTTCTTAATAGAGAGAACCACAGACAATGACATCTTGAAGAAAGACATATAAAACAAGGAAATGGAAGAAATAACTGACCTCAACATACAAACTCTATCAACCATAGATAAAAACTTCCCTTTCTATACCACTCCATACCCAAATACTTGAATGAGGCATTCATAATCTCGCAGTTTAAAACAGACGAATAGAGTCGTAATTGAGATTGACTTATACCCACCCCACTAATCCTTCTCTTAGAAAAATTGACCTTAAAACCAAAAACCAAAAACCAATTTAAAGTAACATAATATAGATTTAATCACCATTATATTTTGTGGGCATGCCTTACAAAAGAAGAGTATCATCCTTACTGGGGTTTATATTAAGATCATCTTCCTTTTAACTTTTCAAAAGATTTGTTGGTAGTTGTAGTTTTTTTATTAAAATAGTTTATGTTTCCATTTTTTTTTTATAAATATTATAGTTTTGGTAATTATTACATCTTTTAATATATTTTAAATCTTAATTTAATTTATTTTAAAATATATGTTAAAATTAAATCATACTTCAAAATATTATAAAAATAATAATATTTATTTCCAACTTTAAATTAAACTATAAATTTTATGAAAAATATTTATTTATATTAAATTTTTACTATTATCACAAGAAAATAATTAAATAAAAACTTATTTTAGAGAGACAAAATAATTAATTACAATATTGACTACATTATAAATTATTTTAGATACTAAAAATATTGTTGATATCTAAATTAATTTTTATTATTGATAAATAATTTTTAAATTTATTTTTAATTAATTACTAAGATTTTAAATATTAATTATTATTTTAATTAATATTTAAGTATTTTTAAATTTATCTTTTAATATATTAACTTTTTTTTATAAAATCAATAATTTTTAATATTTTTGCAATATATTATGTCACCAGGAAATTAATAGATATATGAGTTGTAAAATTCACACATAAAAAAAACTTAGATCAAAACATATAATTTAAAAGATATTTTTAAAAGTATTATTGGGTACTAAAAAACTAAATATGGTGCATATATTAAGACATAAAAATCATGTAAAATTAATTTTTAATTGAAAATATTCTTAATAGTAAAGAAAATTATATTTGTTTTAGTTTTGCTATTATAATATTTTACAGTAGATAATACTGGACTTTGATTTTACTTTTACATTTTAAATTGAAATTTATTTATTTATTTCGATGTTAGATTAGATTCATTGTTTATAATGTTTAGGGATATTTTTTTCTTGAAAAAAATATGAAAAATATTGATTCTAAATTAATTAAAAATATATAAAACTAAAATCTATAATTTAAGACATTATTTATTTTTGATTTTTTAATAATATTAGAAACTGAGTGATATTAAACTTATATGCACATTATAAAATAAGAAACTTTATCACTTGGTGAAAGTCATGTATTTCTCCTCATTTTCTTATTTAAAAAACATGAATAGGAAGTAGGTGAAATAAATACAGATGGACAGAAGAAAAAAGTAAGGAAAACAAATTAATAACCAGGTTCTTAAAATTATGATTTCTATTTTTTTTTAAACATTGAAGTTGGATTTTGAGTATATCTATTATTATTATTATTTTAAAAAAATAAAATATTAAATATTAAAAAAATTAAGAAAAAGTAATATATTTTATATCGGTTTGTTTTTGTTATTTATTTTAAATTTAATAAAGTTTATCTAAAACAATAAAAATTAAAATATATTCATATCTATTCATTTTTTTATTTTTTTTTTTATGTTTTTATAAACTTAATAGTGTTATTATTTTTTTCAGGACCGTTCTTCTGCATGCATCTTCATTCCTTCAGCCCGCATCTCTAGATTGAAGTTATTGTTGCTTATTTACCTCATATTCATATTTGTGCTGAATTTAACATATTATTTGTTTTTAATTTTTTATAATATTAGAAACTGTTTCATTTTGAACTTATATACACATTTTAGTAAGAAAAATAAGCTTATCACTTCATGCAAGTTTTATTTTTCATTCCACAATTTCATGTATTTCATCCTATTTTCTTGTTTAAAAAAACAGTAAAAGAAGATAATTTATTTTGCATCTATTTGTTTCTATTATTTTTTCAATTTTATAAAATTGATCTAAAACAATAAAAATTAAGTATATTTAATATGTAGGTTATTCTAGAACATCAGCTATGAAGAAAGAAAGAAATGAGAGAGAGAAAGCAATAAAAAAGGGAAACTTCTGCAAGTTGGAATTTGATCTTCTCTCATATTTCTCGAATTAATGAATGACGTTTATAATTTGATTTTCAATGGTATGTTTTTTTCATCTAAACCTGTTTTTTCTTTCTAAACCTCAATTAATTAATTAGATATGATTTGAATAAGTTTGCATGTTTATTTCAACTTAGATTATAGTTTGAATCCTTATTTGTAAAATTGGAAAAGCCTAACATACTAACTGCAACTTATGAAAATAATCAATGTCTCTATTTTTTTTTGTAAAAATATTATAGTTCTGGTAAAAAAAAAAAAAAGTGTTTGCATGTAAATACTTGATAAATTATTTTTAAATTGACTTTACAAAGACTTTAATCTATAATTTTCACATAATACGTAATAAGGTTATGCAATATCTTATAAAGTTTTAATTTCATTTGGTTTAAATTCCCCATTTTCTTATGAAAAAATATTTTTTTTCAAGCAAAACATTTATTTTCGAGAATATATAAAATAGGAAATAGTTTCATAAATATATTAAGATGGAATATTTGGATACATATTGTTGTTTGATATATTGTAAGAATTTAATCTTTTTGCTATTTTAAATATTGTCATTTCTACATGTTACAGAGACTGTTTTGAGAATGAAACTTAAATTTTTGGATAATAATGGTAAAGCACTATGGAATTTGAAAAGTTACAATATTATTCTTCTGCAAGGTAACTCTCAAAATCCATTTGAAATAATTATAGTATTGTGATTCGGTTTCTAGCAAGTTTTTTAAAAGAAAATAACATTCAGATATTACAATACAAGATGAAATTACTTGTATTAATGGCGAGAAGAAGAAGAGGCTGATAAGTACATTTTCTTAAGGTGAGTTCATTTCTTAAATTTTAGGAGACCGTGCTTACATCCATGTTATTAATTACCATTATTTTATCTATTAAATAAGAAGTATAATGAAAATGAAATTGAATTCCAAGAAGTCATTTAAGATACTTTAAGATTTATAATGTAATGATAATGTAATATTTTATAAGAACCTTAATATACAATATTTGATGTCATATTCAGATCTTACATTTTAGGACATTCCATTATCGACTAAGCCACAACTACTAAATTACATTTTTCTTTTCTACCTTCTTGGATGCATGACTAAAAGACTTAAGAGTCACAAAATTTCATATGGACTTTTAAGTGAAGCAAGTTTATAGGACTTTTTTATGGTTAGAATCTTTGGTCCTAAACATGGGTCTTATGTAAATTGTTCTTAATAGCATAGTTGTTGGCCAATACACTCATTGGTTTAGATAAATTGCATATGGATATTTTGTCACTAGTGGAGTATTGGTGTTGTATTTATGAGACTATTATAAATTTATCTAATACAATGTGTTAGAAGTAATGTGTTGCTAACATTATTTTTAACATGATGGACATTTTATTTGTTCAGGACTTGTGATATGATTAAAATCATAGAAAATGTTTTTATTGTGTTTTGCAGGTTCTGGTGGAAATTTTTCTCTGATCGATTTTGATCGAGGCTGAAGTATGTTTCCTCCATTATTTGTGTTCTTTGTACTTAAGGAATTTTCACATTATTGTGATATAGAAAGATTCTAAAAGTTGCTTAAAATGTTTTTCATGAGATATTATGTTTAAATGTAAGTTAAGATGTTTTTCATGAGATATTATGTTTAAATGTAAGTTAAGATGTTTTTCATGAGATATTATGTTTCAATGTAAAAATTATTATGTTTTTCATGAGATATTATGTTTCAATGTAAGTTAAGATGTTTTTCATGGGATATTATTGTTTCAATGTAAGTCATTTAACTAATTAGACAAGGATCCACACATCTATTGAAAAGTGAGGTATTATAAATATTCCTAATTAGCTCAATCAATTTTTGGCTATTTATTAGATATTAATTATGTATATTTTATTTAATTCAACTTATTGTTGTTATTTTCTTTAATCATATAATGCATTCTCAGAAATATGTAAGGTTATTTATAAAAGTTGTTCCTAATAACCAGTTCAATTTATTAAGGATCAAAATTTTAAAGATGAGTTGGATATGCATTAGATTATTTTCTTCTTGCAATAATGAAGTCGTTGTTGATATAGGTACATTCTATCTTGATTCATGTCTTAAATAAGAACAAATTATTTTGATTAATCTTAATTTTTTTAACGACTTTTTTCATCTTTTAAATTAAAATATAATAATAAAATTATTACTCCAAATTTGATAAATATATTAAATAGTAAATTAATTTTTTGGAGTATAAGACAAATAAAAATGTTAAATTAATTTAAAATATAAAAATACAACAAATTAATATGACACATCTGACCAAGTTACCAAAAAAAACTATATAATTGTCATAAAAAAACTAAGTAGAACATAAAATAAAATAAATTATATAATTATTATATCATCTAAAAAATTTCATATGATTGCAACATACTAAAAATAAAATATTATTTATTACATTATAGTTTATATTAAATTTTATTTACTTGGATGTTTAGTTTTTATTTAATTCTTTGCCATGTTTTCTGATAATTTTTTTTAAAAAGTATTAAGCAAATAAATACTAAAATATAAAATTTGAAATATGGGGTATCACTTTCAACCTAAAGACTGAAAAAATCATTCTTAACAAGTGGTCTCTTATACATGAGAATTGTGAGTACAGTACTCTTACAACTTTTCCACCATTTTTACTCAAATAAGTGAGTCTAATCTATGCAAAATTATTTAAATCTTTTTTTCTTTCTAAAGTAAATTAGTAGAAATAAAAAAGTCTATTTTTTTTTCCATGAAATTGCTTACTTCAAATTTGAATTAACTTGTCAATTTAAGAGTCGTTTATAGACTTGAATGCAAAGTTTCATTATCCAAGACCAAGTCTATTACTTTCAGGAACTCATTATGTATTTAAGTGTATTTATATTTTATCTATTTTTATATATGTAACAACTAATATGTATAAAATTAATCTATAACAAATTTTGTTCTTACAACAGGGACCAAGAACACTCGAACCAGATTGACAAGACGACCTTTTATACAAATCTTCCGGTCTTGGGCTAGACTCTCGGTTTCTTCTTAGGCTGAACCGTTTCTTCTTGGGCTGGACTCTTGGCTGGTACTCTCAGTTGCACCTTTTGACTAGTATTCTCGGCTGCTCCTCTCGGCTAGCATTCTCGACTGCTTCTCTCGGCTGGCACTCTTGGCTGATACTCTCGGCTGGTACTCTCGGCTGGTACTCTTGGCTGGTATTCTCGGCTGGTACTCTCGGCTGGTATTCCTCACAGGTGGGGGGATGTACCTGCAAGTCGCTCCGATGCCAAAGTCAGAAATAGTTTAATAGTTTTCAGATAAAATCACTCTTACCTTTTTCTTATGCTGACCTCCTATTTAT
>Ga0123342_1010246_pt1 | contig 10825 bp, 7 predicted proteins | sample Turbeawhitnodule_FD_89960 | JGI IMG/M metagenome (GOLD analysis project Ga0123342, IMG submission 89960) | Root nodule microbial communities of legume samples collected from Mexico - Turtle bean Mexico white nodule | ecosystem: Host-associated > Plants > Roots > Nodule | place: Mexico: Nepantla... | reverse complement strand
GACCAATCTTTTAATGCAATTTAAGAGTTTGTTAAGATTTGATAACAAACTACATCTTTGAATATATTCAGAAAAACAGATTTGAGATTTAAGAATCTTTGACAAAGTTTTTCCTAAGAGTTTGTTTTTGAATTTTTCAAAGAGCTGAGATTGCTAAGAGTTTGTGATTGATCAAAGTGTATGGAATAGGATTCTGCTTGTATTGATTTCAAATTATCTTCTGTAACAAGTGTAATCCTTGTACTCTGTTGAACAAGTATTCGTTTCTGTGTTTGCTGAGATTGACTGTGTGTTCTTGAGGGGATCAAGATCAGCAATCTTAGTGTTGGTGTGTTGACCAAGGAGAGTGTGTTTCTTGAGGTGTTCAAGATCATTCTCTTGATTGTTGTGTAAGTGATCAAGGTGTGATTGTTTAGTGGTTTTCCTCAGGGTTTCTGAGAAGACTAGATGTAGCTCTGGTTTGGAGTGAGCCAGTATAAACAACTGTGTTCAATTTCTCTATCCCTATCTCTTTAAATTCAGTTTTGTCAATTAATAACTGGTATAAACAACCGATTGTTTCGGTAAAACAACCGATTGTTTTTCTAGTATTGTGCTTTTGCTTTATGTTTTGAAAAACTGATTTCTTAATCAAGGTTTTCTTGAAGTATTTTCATTCTAGGCTTAAAAGTTTATGAAAATATTTCTTAAACAATTCACCCCCCTCTCGTTTAAGGCCATATATTCTAACAATAGTAACAAACCTACCACAAGGGATCCTATCAAATGTGAACAAATTGTTGTAATGACTATTCATTTATATCATATTTCGCACGAGAGGACTTGTCCTTGTATTTTCCATAGATGTAAAAACTTGTTAAATCCTTCTTGCCTCCATTTTGTAGCTTTTGATGATAGTATACTTTTTGGAATAAAATAATAACTCTTAAAACTCAAAAGTTTGTCTAAAAAATAAAATAAATTTAGTACACAAGATTTAAGATTTTCAATACTAAAATTATATAACCTTTAAATAAATAAAGTACACAAGTATCCTCTAAATAAGATTTTTTTTTTCTTGATTCCATCTTATGATCCCAATTGGGTATCAAAGTAGACACCTTTGATCGAGCTAGGACATCAAAATAACTAATAAATTAAGCATGATTAAGGCTTGATGTCCCGCCAGTCTGAGGGTTTATTTCAATTGGAACTCTAGCATTACTCAAATTCCTAATGCAAGATGTCACAATTGTGTAGCTTCTCTAGTTTTCTTCGATGACTCAACCATGTGACTTGTAAAAAAGAAAAATACCTTTAAGTTATACAATTAAAAAAATGTTAATATTAAAATGAAAAACTAATAAATAAACATAACTTATTTCTATTTTGGAAATGTTAGAATGTTCTCCCATATTCCTTCATTGTTGATGAAAACCCATCCAACCACAACATCCACAGAATAAGGAGATTAAAGATCTAAAGCCTTATTAAAGGACTTGTTGGCCAAATGGACCTAATTGGGCTTTTATCTATCTTTTGTAGGCCCAAGAAAGAGGGAAAATCTAGGAAGAAAACATGCATAGAATATATCCAAGAAGATCTCCATTCCAAAGAAGAAGAACTAGAGCATTGGACACCACACTACATAAAGAGTGGAACCCAGCTAAGCTCAGTAGGAATAAACTCTTATCATTTTTGGGCCAAGCTTTAGTTTGTATAAATATAGAGTAGAATATGATTTAATTGAGTTTATAATTTTTAAATAAATTGGTCATGTATTTGGGCTAAGTAAAGTAGAATTTTTGGTCTTGTTTTGACATATGATAGATTAGGGTTAGAGTTAGGATTAGGGTTAGGGTTTTAAACCAACCTATGGTTTTAATTGGGCTTCCATTGGCCCAAAGGGAACCCTAGGTTGGTATTGGAGCCCAAGAGGAGCTTACCATGAAGTTAAATAACAAAGAAGACGCATGTGATGCATGAGAGAGGCAAGAAAGGTGTGACATGACACACTCTCATTTGCTCTTCTAAATCTAAGGTTTATTTTTTAATTTGAATTTTGACTCTCTTTTGGACCGACCATGTCATATAAATAAATATGCTCAACTCTTATAAAATTAAGCTTGAATGAGAAAAGTTATGTTGCGCATTTTTTTACCATAAACATTTGTTCTTGATCTCTCTCTAAAGTAGTCTCCTTTGTAGCTAACCCTAGACTATTTCCCAATGAGTTGGCCTCACCTCTCATTCTCCCAAACCCATTTCTCCACTTCAAACACATATTTCTATTCTTCCATTTCTAGTAAGCTTCCACAACTCCATTCAAAACTCAAAACAAAACAATGCTAGAAGAAAAAGATGCTATCAATTGTGATAATTACGTGTAACATGTACTTCATCAACATCATTTTCCTCATTCAAATGAGGTATTCATCTTGAGAATGAAGGATTATCTATAGATTGAACTCTTGAGTCATCATGGTGATGAAGATCATGTTAAATTCTTCCCTGGAGGACAACTGACCACATTTGATGAGAAGGATCTTTCATGTAAAATACTTGTTTTGCTTGGTAACATGATGAATTGATCTTCCTTATAAGCTACCTTTGTAAGATTACCCAAAGTAAAACTCAAGTAATCAACATGCATTTTTGTGTCACAATAAACTTATTTACCCTTAAATACAAACACTCTAAATTTGGCATAGTTAACCCCCCAAATTTCTTCAATGACTCCAAAATAACTTACAATAGTCATCACATGAATGTTATCTTTCAAACTAGAAAACTACATAGACTTTGCCTCCAGGGTAACACCACTATTTTGCATAATACTCTTTTCATCTCCAGTCTTTGTATAAAATACAATATATTAGTATTATATCCAGTCCATATTATGACATCAAAGTTAGGTTGTTGTGCTAACTATTTCAATTCCTCAACATCACAATCTTTTTGACCAATTTATCTTTAAACCATTTCAAAAAGGTCTTATTATGCTCAGACAAAAATAATTTTTCATTTGCACGAGGGTTCATTAACTTCAACAACATTTTGTGTGCATCTATGTAAGAAAAAACATCATTAGTATTGTTCAATATATACAAATGTGCTAGTAGAATTTCGTGTTGATCTTTTTGAACCACCCTTACACCTCGTGTGTCTTTACCTTCATTCCTTCCTTCATACCAAGACTTCGAAACACCTACGACTTCTACTTCTAACATATACGTTGCACGAAACTCAATTGCTTCCTCAACAATGTATCTCTCAACAATAGATGCTTCTGGATGATACGGATTCTTCACATACCCTTTTGATATCTTCATGCATCACTCAACTGGATATCCATCGAAAAAAATAGGATTACATATTCTAATTTCCCTCACTAAATAAATTATTAAATGGACCATGATGTCAAAAAATAAGGAAGAAAATACATCTCTAGTTGACACAAGATAATGACAACTTCATTTTCTAAGTCTTCCAACCTATTAGGATCAATTACTTTCCTACAAATAGCATTGAAGAATATGTAAAGGTGAATGATGACTTGTTTACTAATTTTTGGTAAAATTCCACGAGTAGCTACTAGGAGAAGGTCTTGCATGAGAACATGACAATAATAAGATTTTAAGCCTAGAATTTTCAAATCTTCCTTTGACACAAGGTTCTTAATATTTGAAGAGTATCCTTATGGTATTTTAACTCCCTTAGGCACCTACAAAAACTTATCTTTTCAAAATTTGACAAAGTATGACATGCTAGAGGAAAATATGTTTGTTTACCATAACGTTGTGGTTGTATCTCCAAACAAACACCCATCTCAACCAGATCTTTACGAGCATTTATATCGTCCTTCATCTTTTTCCTCTAATGTTTTGTAACGTCCCAATTATACTATCACAAATATTCTTTTCCACATGCATTACATCTATGCAATGTCTAACATCTAACTTGGACCAATGTGAGAGTTCAAAGAATATCAATTTCTTTTTCCATATTTTTTCACACTACTCTTTTTCTGTATTTTCCCAAAAGTCACTTCAACTTGGCACAACACTTGCTCACAAGTCAGGGGCGAAGATGTAGTTTTGTCCTCGTGACATCCATTGAAATCCATTTCAACATACGATAAGGTTGATTATGTTTCAAAAACCTTTGATGCCCAATGTGAGATGTCTTCATCCCATGTTTTAGTTGACGGTAACTTGTGTTCTCTTCACATACCGAGTATGCATTATATCATTTAACATTGTAACCACTCAAATTTTCATTTGTTGGAAAATAATTAATGGTGCAAAATAATAATGTACGCAAATTGAAATTCACCTTTTGATATGCATAAAAAACCTCAGGTCTTCTATCAATGGACTTAGATAAACAAATATGTCATTTTCGGGTTGTCTTGGTCCTAACATCATCATAGATAACATCATATATTTTCTCTTCATACACACCAATATGACATATTATAAATAATTACCAAAATGAGCCATGAATTATGTTTGCTACTTAAGTTACCGCAAAGATTCATTCCATCGATTGCAAGACCAAGTCTAATATTTCTTGGATCACTCCCAAACTCAAGATACAAAAAATTATTTTTCTTCCATTACGATGAATCGAAAACATGTCATAACAACTCCTCACATTTTCTTCCATTTACATGCCACCTAAGGTTCTTTTTATCATTAAGACATGCATGTATTTTCTAGTACTCCATATCCATCGAAAACAATATCTTTTTTGCCTCATAATGACAGATTGACAATGTACATACTTCCTTTTATTTTTTAACCTAAAGAAAACTTATTAATAACTAAAAAATTGGAGATAGTGTTAAATATTTATATTGAATCTCAAACGAGAAACTAAGGTTCACTCGATACAACAAAAGACACAATACAATCTCATACCCAATACCAAGTCGTTCAACATATAACAATTAACAATGTCAAATTACAATAAAAAGAATGAAAAAAGTATGAGTTTTAAATTCAATATTCATTTTAAATTCTAATATAAATTTAATTTTTTTGAAATACTAATTTTAATATTAATATAATATTTAACATTATTAAAATATATATAAAAAAATGTAATGCAGCGACATGCCCTCACAGTGGTTGCAAATGTAGCAGTGGCGCCCTACGCTGGTTGGTAGTAGTGACACCCCTTACAAAATGGTTTTGGGGCTAAAAAGTGTGTTCTTGGTGGAGTACCACGGTAGCAGTGAAACGATTTTACAAACATTGATTCCAATAAGTAAGGGGAAACTGGCGCAAGCTTTGGTGATGTGTAAACGGGTGTAGTGTGTGACCAAAGACAAAATGTGAACGAACTAGAGGAGTGAATGTTCAACACAGTACCACGTTCAACAACGGTAACTTCCAACTCTAACATTATTGTGACCGCGAGCCTCCACTTCCCATACTGGTAACCTCCATGTACAAAGCAACATCACATTCAACAGTGGTAACCATCAATAGAGTTCAACAACAGTAACAATGAAACATTGGAAGTGGTAAACAAAATAAGCGAGGGAAGTCTCCACAGTGAATAACGGGGAGTAACATGATTAACCAAAATAAAGGTTGAGGGACATATCTATTACAACGGTTGTTCCACTTAATCGATGTAATAGCTTTCCTGAATACGAAGAAAATTACTTAAACACGTTGTTTTGAATGAGTAAGAAAAGTATATATTACATCAGTTGTTTCACTTAACTGATGTAATATCTTTCCAAATACAAAGAAAAAGACTTAAACACATTGTTTTGGAAGAGTAAAAAATACATATCACATCCATTATTCCACTTAATTGATGTAATAGTTTCCTCCTCGCAAGTATTAAATTTCAAAAATATGTTGCAACAATTAATTTTAATGTTCGGTACTATTAATATAATATTACACTATTTTTCTTGCATAACTCATGTTATATGCAACTCAAATATTACCATTATACAACTGTGTTCCATTTTACACTAGTTCCAAAATAAAAAATAAATAATGTAATAGCACAAATTTACTCTATTGATTTAATCTATAAAAGCATGAGCATATTTTTTAAACAAGGCAATTTGTTTTCCATTGGTTGTGAATGAGGGTGAAGTTAGGGGTGTACTTTTGTGACCCAAAAAATTTGGTATGATAGTAGTTCCCTTCTTGGTGAAATTGAAGCACGTGAAAGAATAAGTTTGAAACTTCTTTATTGAAAGATTTTACTTTTTACATTAGCATATATTTGTAAAGTAGAATAGCTTATGAGTTGTAAAGTAAAACAACCTTCCTTTACTATTTGGATTATTTTGGATACCAATGTTTTATTTTCCTAATCTAAAACTAATTACAAATCACCCTTTCAACTTGTTCTTTTGAAACAAAAATTCTCATTACTCACTCTCATTTGTATGAAGAAATTTTAACAGGTTTTATACGTGCATATATTTTTCTCTCTCCTAAAAACAAATAAAATTATGTTCAAGGATGAGGAATATTGTTAAAGATTCAAAAAGAAAAAAAAAGAGAGAAGAAACTTCTGGTCTCCAACAAAAGTATTTAAATACAATTATAAGATATTTGACGAAGAAACACGAATACTAAAGAACGAATTCATATAGAATATTATATAACACTATTTCTGACTAAAATTTTAAAGTTTTAAAATAATAATTTTATAAATTCTTTTAATATTTGTCAACCTTTTCATTTATATTCAACTTCAAATTTAAAGTCACGTTTTGATTCCTAAAACAAAATATATTACATAAGGGTATATTTAAACTAGTTTTTCCTCAAAGATTATAAAAAAAAATTATTTTTATTAGGTAAAATAATTTATACATAAATTAATTTTTTTTTAAAAACATGTACAATTTATAAAAATAATTAGCCTTAAGTATAAATTAAGTTTAATTTATATTTTTTGTATTAAATATATTTTTTTCCATAATTTTAAAGACTGATGTTTCCGTCTTTATTTCAAACTTTTTATTTTTTATGTTGCAAACATAGTTCCATTTTTTTTATATTTTTCTTTTGTAAATTCAAATATATAATTGATAAATATTCACGTTTAGTAAAGTGGTTATATAATTTCCTTTGGGTTTATTAATGGTTTATTTATTCTTGTTGGGTAATGGAATTTGTAGAGTGATTGCATTTTGAAAAGGTGTTCAGAAACACTAACTCGTAAGCTCCACGCACGCAAAGTGTTTGTGATAATCTTCCTTTCATTTTCTTCGGCACTCTCTGTTGTCTCTCTCACTCTGCTCTCTTACTCTACTCTAACCTTCATGGATTCCCATTCCCGCATTATTGCATGGTTTCTGCTCTCTCTTTCTGTATAACCATTTTTTCTTTCTTTTTCTTGTCTCGTTTAAAGGACCATCTGTGATTGATTCTTTTCATTCAGGGGCTCTGGTGAAGATGGTCAACTAGGAATCGGCAACAACGAAGAGAAAGAATGGGTCTCTCTCGTCGAAGCTCTCGAACCTCAACGTTTCCGCTCCATCGTCGCCGGCAGCAGAAACTCCCTCGCCATCGGTGACGACGGCAAAGTATCTTAACCTCTCTCTCTCTCTCTCTCTCTGTATCTTTCTCTTTTCGTTCTTATAAATCGTGGGTATCGTTCAAAAACTCATCTTTTTTGGTGGGGTGGTGGTTACTTGTGATGTAGTTGTTCACTTGGGGTTGGAACCAAAGGGGCACACTTGGGCACCCAGCTGAGAACAAGTCCGAGAACAAGATTGAGAACATTCCCAGCCAAGTCAAGGATCTTTCCAGTGTTAAGATTGTCCAGGTATACATCCTTCCATCTTGTTCATTCTCTTTTCTTTTCTTCAATTCTTGATTATCATGCTTATTATACCCTTGCTATTCTTTTTTGATGGTGTACTTATTATGTGAGTATTGATAGTGAATAGCTTGTGGTTGTTAGGCGGCTATTGGGGGGTGGCACTGCTTGGCTGTTGATGATCAGGGCAGAGCTTATGCCTGGGGTATTATACTATTATTCATTCCACACCATAAATCCTTTTTGCTTCTATTTCTCCATCACGTTGTTCTTATTATTATTTTTATCATCATCATCATCATCACCATCATTATTATTATTGTGATTAGTAGAATTAGCATTGTCCAAAGTGGCAACGTCATTAAGCATACTAAGTGTCCGTTTAGTTTCATGTTAGATTTTCTAGAAGCAAATTAAATCTTCACTTGTTTGATCTCATGCTGAGGGATTGATTCCGAATTAATGCAAATTTAGATAGGATTTGTGTTGGATAGAAATTTTATACTTAGTTTGACTATTAACTTGTTTTTATTATAAAATCATCCAAACTAAAATCATATCGCTTCAAAAATAATTTTGCCATTGCTCATCCAAACACAGGGTGAAGTGTCTTCTCGTTTTCCACTTCGATTGCCATATGCTTTCCTTTCATTCCTTTTTAAACCTTATGCTGTTCCGACCACTTTTTACTTGAATGACTCTTTGGACAAAATAACCATCTCATAATACTAAATAACCATGTCATAATATAGTTACCGAGTTACTGCTTACCAGATTCTTTTTAGAGGAAGTCTCATAATAGTAATGTAAAAAGTGACAAACTGCATACTTACACGGATTGTGTACCTGTACTACATACTTCATAACTAAAAATTTGATGTTGGATGAAATGTCATATTCTTTTTCCCTTTTAGAGCTCCAAAATTCTCAAAGAGTGTTGATGTGTGTGTGTGTGTATATGCATATATATATTATACGACTTCTAAGAGCTAGCATAATTTATTTCAGGTGGAAATGAATATGGGCAGTGTGGTGAAGAACCTGAGCGCAAGGATAGACCTTTAAGGAGAGATATAGAGATCCCTCAACGCTGTGCTCCTAAGCTTGTTGTTCGGCAGGTAATTTATGTATTCCAATGCGTTGCATGCTATGGTGGAACAAAAGTGATTTGCCTTTGTTTTTGTGCCAATCTTTAGTGTTAGATGTACATTTATTTTCTTAAATTCATTAGTTTTTTATGTCGCTGTAATTCCTATGCAAGTTTTCATCTACCTGTCATCATCCTTTTGAACTCTAAGTGAATTCATGAACAAAGGAGTTAGATGTGAGTGACACTGTCAATATTTTGTCTATGACAGAACATTATGGTAGCTTTAAGTTCTTGTAATTTTGTTGTTATTATTGTACAATTCCCATGTAATCTTAGTAGAATATCAGACATTTTTAAGTTGCTTTTGCTCAATGCTTACTAGTTAACCTTACCACAGAGAAAGAAAATAGATACTGTATTTCTACATATCTTTTAAGTGAAGATCAAATTACAGCTTCTGATATGTTGGAAAGCAAAGGATACATCTGAGATTTTCTTTTGTTTCTTGTCCATGCAAGGCCCTGTGAGACTTGTTCAAACTAAAATGGCCTATGTTCCAATAAGCAATACACTGGTAAACATAAAATTGTTATAGTTGACCTATTCTTAAATTTTATTTTAAATGCTTAATTCCAGTAATTTTTAAGGTTAAATTTTTGGTTGAAAACTAAAGAATTATTTTATTGATATCAATTGCACCAGTTTTATTCTTGTAATCTCTATCTGTAATATCCAAAACCCTTAAAAGAGGAAATAAAAATATGCTGAAATAAATAGGAAGTTTCTGAATATATTTTTTCCTAATTACTATGGAGATATTGAGAATATTTTTTTCCTTAATAATCTGCTATTTACAACATTTGTGACATGTGCTTTGCTCTTAGCGAGAGTAAGTCTATCACCTTGACTTTTTGGTGATGATTTGACAAGGAAAAAATCATTTATAGCTCCAGACAGTTTTAATTGTTCATTTTAGTTTGTTGTGTATGTGGTGAATCTGAATGACGTCTGATTATAATTTTTTGTTATGACCTTAATCCCCGTAGTCCTGCTCAATAAATTGAATTTGATTTTTTTCTGTAAAGTAATTGTGCAATAAAGGCTTTCTAAGTGTTTGAGTTTGTATAGCTACTTCTACATCTCTATTGTAACAAATGCATCATTGCAGGATGGCATGGGTTTTGCTTTCTTTAATGTTTTTCTAATTTGATTGGGGTGTAGGTTGCTGCAGGAGGAACTCACTCAGTAGTACTTACACGTGAAGGTCATGTTTGGACATGGGGTCAGCCATGGCCGCCTGGTGACATGTAATTTTCATTTTAGAATAAAATAATAAATTTATTGAGATGAAGGGAATGAATTGCAAAGAAAAAAGCACGATAAAGAATCCTCCTATTCAAAGAACAAAACAGAAAACAATCATGAAAAAAGTTAAAATTGCCAGATCTCATCTTAAAACCAATTGACATTAAGTGAAGGTTCTCAATAGATATATAATTTGCACTCAAAGAGTTGAGGTATGAAGATGAATTATAGGTTTTGATACCATACCAACTAGAAGCTTCCAACACTAGAATTCTGCTCCAAACAAATGCTTCAAATTCTAGCAAAGATGGCACTTTACACAAAAAAATTTGGCATGTTTTCTTCTACCAAAAAAATTATCTAGCTTGATCCAGTGTTTTTCTTTTCATTTTCTTTATAAGACTATGCTACTATTATCTTAAGATGAACTTAATTTACTTGTTCAGCTGTTTTTCTTCATTTTTAGTAAACAACAGTTTCTACTTTTTGCTAACTTCTAAATTATTTTTGCTTTATCTTACAGAAAACAGATTTCAGTTCCTGTTCGGGTTCAAGGTCTTGAAAGTGTGAGGCTCATTGCTGTTGGAGCATTTCATAATTTGGCTTTTCAAGAGGATGGAACTTTATGGGCATGGGGAAATAATG
>Ga0123342_1010245_pt1 | contig 10825 bp, 9 predicted proteins | sample Turbeawhitnodule_FD_89960 | JGI IMG/M metagenome (GOLD analysis project Ga0123342, IMG submission 89960) | Root nodule microbial communities of legume samples collected from Mexico - Turtle bean Mexico white nodule | ecosystem: Host-associated > Plants > Roots > Nodule | place: Mexico: Nepantla... | reverse complement strand
ACTGTGAAGTGAAGTTTGTGGAGACCAAACTGCAGTTAGCTGACATCTTCACGAAACCATTACCAAAAGAGAGGTTTTTCTTCCTAAGAAATGAGTTAGGTATCCTTGATCTTAATAATCTCTTATAAATCTGTTTTAATACATGCTAAAAGTCTATTTGTGAAGACAAATAGGGGGAGAATTAATTGGTTCTTGTATATCTTTATCTGAAACTGTATAAACTGTGAAAATCTCTGATTTAAAGTTGTTTTCTGCTGCTGCTGATAGAAACAACCGATTGTTTCGTGTAAACAACTGATTGTTTGTCATGTTTTATGCTTTGAATATATAAAAATATGACCTGCTGCTGTAAGAAGCATTGGATAATATAAATGCTACTTTTGCAGGTACTGCTTCAGATTCAATCAGATCAAACACAAGCACCAGAGATTTGTCTTCATCAAATAAGGGGAGATTGTTGAACCAAGTGGTGTTCAAGCTTTGAAGAATCCAAACCCTTTGAAGGATGTTGAAGCCTTGGCTGTGCTTGCTGCTGCTGTGTTGTTTTAGTTAGAATCTGGGGTAGATTGTGTTTCTAATCCACCTCTTGATTGAATCCAAAGCATAGGCATTCTCAATCTTTTTGAAAGAAAAATGTTTTTCAAAATAAGTTAGAAACAACCGATTGTTTTGTCAAAACAACCGATTGTTTATACTTAGATGTTTTTAGAAAAAGATTGAAAACTATTTTTCAAATGGTTAAGCTATTAAAACCAAAACAACCGATTGATTTGAGGAAACAACCGATTGTTTGTTTTGGTACCATAACAGAAAAACTTTTTTATCTTTGACTGAGCTTTAAATGCTTTAAATGATTTAACTGCTTACGCTCCAGTCTTTAAATGCTTTGACCAATCTTTAAATGCAATGAATAAGTTTTTTAAGATTTGATAACAAACAATATCTTTGAATAAATTCAGAAAAACAAATTTGAGTAATAAGTTTTTTTTTAATACAGATTTTGACTTTTTCAAAGAGCTGAGATTGCTTAGAGTTTGTGATTGATCAAAGTGTGTGGAATAGGATTTTGACTTGTATTGATTTCATATTATCTTCTGTAACAAGTGTAATCCTTGTACTCTGTTAAACAAGTTTCATTTGTGTGTTTGCTGTGATTTGTTGTGTGTTCTTGAGGGGATCAAGATCAGAAATCTTAGTGTTGGTGTGTTGGCCAAGAGAAGTGTGTGTCTTGAGGGGATCAAAGTCACTTTCTTGGTTGTGGTGTAAGTGATCAAGGTGTGATTGCTTAGTGGATTTCCTCAGAGGTTCTCTGAGAAGACTGGATGTAGCTCTGGGTTTGGAGTGAACCAGTATAAACATTTGTGTACATTTTCTCTATCCCTAACTCTTTAAATTCAGTTTTGATTTTATTACTGGTATAAACAACCGATTGTTTCTACGAAACAACTGATTGTTTTGCTGGTGCAGTGCTTTAAGCTTTGTGTTTTTGAAAAAACTGATTTCTAAATCAAGGTATTCTCGAAGTATTTTCATTCAAGGCTTAAAAGATTACGAAAAATCTCTTTAAACAATTCACCCCCACCCCATCTAGTTTAAAGCCATATATTCTAACACGTTTTTGGGGTCGAGGCGGGGAAGTTCTTAGGTTTCATGCTCACCGAGCCGGGGATATAGGCGAACCCCGACAAGTGTGCGGCGATCCTAGCGATGAGGAGTCCTGCCTCGGTGAAAGAAGTGCAGCAGCTGACGGGGTGCATGGCGGCCTTGTCGAGGTTAGTTTCTGCTGGTGGAGATAAAGGTCACCCATACTTTCAGTGCCTGAAAAGGAACGGCCGCTTCGTGTGGACAGAGGAGTGCGAGACAACTTTCCTCAGGCTAAAGGAGTACCTGGCGACACCTCCCGTGCTATGCAAGCCGCGGGCCGGCAAACCCCCTGTTTGTATTTCACAGTGACGGAGTGGGCCATCAGCTCTGTGCTGGTTCAATAGCAGGATCAGACTCAGAAGCCCATATACTTCGTCAGTAAAGTCTTGTAGGGGCCGGAGACGAGGTATCAATCGTTGGAGAAGGCGACACTGACAGTGGTGTTCTCAACTAGGAGGCTTCGCCATTACTTCCAAAGCTTCACGGTGGTGGTGATGACAGACCTCCCTATCCATAAGGTATTGCAGAAGCCAGACGTCGCAGGAAGGATGGTTCGCTGGGCGGTACAACTGTCTGAGTTCTATATTCAGTACGAGCCCAGGGGATCCATCAAAGGGCAGGTATACGCTGACTTTTTGGCAGAGCTCTCACTAGGAAGCACACAGCAAGAGATGGAGTTAGGCTCGCAATGGATGCTTTCGGTGGATGGGTCCTCCAACCAGCAAGGAAGTGGAGCCGGCGTGGTCTTGGAGGGGCCAAAGGGTTTGCTGATTGAGCAGGACCTGAGGTTTGCATTCAAGGCCAGCAACAACCAAGCAGAATACGAAGCCCTCATAGCTGGGATGCTCCTGGCCAAGGAGATGGGTGCGTGGAGTCTGATGGCGAAGAGCGACTCCCAGTTGGTCACGGGGCAGGTAGCTGGGGAGTACCAAGCGAAGGATCCGCAGATGGCGGCGTATCTGAAGTACGTCCAGTTGCTGAAGGGGGCGTTCGTGCCAAAGTTGACCTGCTCGCCAAACTGGCCAGCTCAGGCAAGGGGGGAAGGCAGAGGACGGTCATCCAGGAGACACTCAAGGCGCCACGAACGTTTGTGGCAGATAATAGGGTGGATGTCCTTCATATCAGCATGACTAGGGGAAAGCCGAAGAGCCATCAGTCTTTGATTTAGGACACGGCGAGGGTCCCCAGCGTCAGTATATATCCGGCCTCGCCCGAAGAGGAGGGTCGTATGCAGGTGTGCGTTTTAGAAGAGGGGGACACATGGATGACGCCCTACAAGCGCTACATCGCGGATGGGATCCTCCTTGCGGAGCCTGGAGAGGGCAAGAGGATAAATAGAAATTCCACGAGGTACACTCTCATCGATGGAGCACTATTCAAGCATAGGTTCACGCACCCGATTCTAACACGTGTGAGCGGCGACGAGTGCATAAGGATAATGTCGGAGCTCCACGAAGGGATCTGTGGAAGCCATGTAGGGGGGAGGTCGTTGGCATCCAAGGTGATCCGTGCAGGGTTCTACTGGCCGACAGTAAGGGAGGATTGCGTGAGGTATGCCTAGCGATGCAAGCAGTGCCAAATGCACGCTGACTGGCACAAGGCACCTCCAAAAGAGCTGAGGTCGATTTATAGCCCGTGGCCTTTCCATACATGGGGAATCGACATTCTGGGGCCCTTCCCTTTGGCGATAAGGTAGATGAAGTACTTGATAGTCGCCATCGAGTACTTCACGAAGTGGATAAAAGCAGAGCCGGTGGCGCACATCACCGTACACAAGGTACAACACTTCGTGTGGAAAAATATTGTGTATCGCTTCGGTGTACCGAGGCGCCTCGTTTCAGATAATGGTACCCAGTTTGCCAGCCTGCAAATGGGTAAGTTGTGCTCAGAAGTAGGCATCAAGCAGGTGTTTGCATCTGTCGAACAACCCCAGACAAACGGACAGGTGGAGTCCGCGAACAAAATTTTGTTGAGGGGGTTGAAGAGGAGGCTTGAGAAAGCCAAGGGAGCGTGGGCAGAAGAAGTACCAAGGATCGTGTGGGCTTACTACACCTCGCCCCAGTCTTCCACCATGGAGACGCCGTTCAGCCTGGTGTACGGGTCGGACGCCATGATCCTAGTGGAAATTCATGAGAGCTCGCCCCGTTTCCAAAGCTTTGTGGCAGAGGAGTCCAATGAGGAGAGGAGGGTGAACCTAGACCTATTGGACGAGGCCAGGGAAGAGGTGAGGATAAAGGTTGAGGCTGTGAAGAGAAGGGTGGAGCATCAGTACAACTCCAAGGTGAAGCCGCGGCAGTTCCAAGTAGCTAACCTGGTCATGCGAAAGGCTCATCCATATGAGTTGGAGAACAAGCTATCTCCCAAGTGGACCGGGCCCTTTAGAGTAAACGAGGCTAAGGGGAATGGTTCGTACAAGCTTAAGACTTTGGAAGGAGGCCCCATTCCACACACCTAGAACGCAGCTAATTTAAAGTTTTACTTTAGTTAAAGAACATTATGTAGTACACAGTTTTAAAGGGGACACTCTTTTTCCCTTTTGAGGGTTTTCTAATTAGGTCACCCAAGTAAAAGAATGAGTTCAAGTATACATTGTCTCAATTTCCTTTTTTTGCAATGTAAAGAAACGCTAAAAGAAAAGGGCGCGGTTCATTAAGAAACGAACCCGCCACCATGGTGTGTAGACACCTCAGCAGGAGGGACGCGAATATCTCCTCTGGGCGTGGACACCAAGCGCGCGAACCAGCTTGGACATGTAGACACCCCAAAGGGGGTGACGGGAGCGCACTCCTCGGGCATGGGCGTCAAGTTTGAAAGGTACGCATAGCATATCTAAAATCCAGGCGTTCAGTCCCTAGGCAGGGGTTAACGGATTCCTTCGGGACGCCCCCTCCCCAGGTAAGAACGGCTAGCCCCGGTATCTGGTGTCTAGACACTTCGCAAGGAAGTGGCGGGGGGCGCCTCCTTCAAGTGTGGGCATCAGGCAGTGAGGAAGTTCGGAGCAGTGGAGAGTCAGGCGACTTGGTGCAGATACACGCCATATAGGAGAAGCGCCATCCTTCGAGAAACCTTCTCCTTAGGCGTAATCACCAAGGTCCCTGGACATCTTGGTGTTTAGACACACCGGGGACGACACGACACTACTTTCAGCATGCCTCTCCCAGGCGTGGGCACCAAGAACACTGATCGCCTTGGTGTTTTTGGACACTCCGAGGACGAAACGGCGCTGCTTACGGGCAGGCCTCTCCTCGGGCATGGGCACCAAGTGCGCAGAGATAAGGGCTAGTTGCCTTGGTGTTTAGACACCCCGAGGACGATACAGCGCTGCTTTTAGCAGACCTCTCCTCGGGCGTGGGCATCAAAGCGCAACTTTGTCCCAAGTGTTTAGACACGCTGAGGACGAAACGACCTTGCGTTCAGCAGGTCGCTCCTCGAGTGTGGACACCCAGTGCAGGTAAGCAGGCTTCAGCCAAGATAAGTCCTCCTTCGCCCTCGAGCAACATTGAGGCCAGGGAAGAGATGAGTCCTCTTTCATCTTAAGCGATGACGGTGGTAGGCGCTTCGGGGCCACGGAGGATAACCAAAGATCAAGCCAAAGTTCATTACGAGTCAAAGAAGCAGAAGGAATTCGAAGAACAATAGGAAGGCATAGATCAAAGCAAGGAGAGTCGATGGTAAATGCGAAGATAAAGCACAAACACAATTATCAAAGCAGTAAGAGAGGAGAAGAGTACACAAGAATGTGAAGTTAAAATGGTCATTTATATTCAAATATGGCGATACAAGTGGTCACAGAGTTACAGAGCTACAGAATTACAGTAAGTAGGCTAATCCTCAAGAGCTTCTACAGGCACGATTTTGCCTTCTACGACTTCATTAAGGGGGCTGCAGCCAGAGACGTCGATTCCCGGGTTTGCGCAAGCCGCTTGGGCAAGAGCCTCGGTGAACCCATCGGCTAAAGCGCCCGCGGCGTCATCGACCAGCTCTTGCTCCGCCTTCTTGAAGTGCTCAGCTTGGGAGGCCAACTCTTGCTCTTTGGCCGCTAAAGCTTTGACCGACTCCGCCCGCAGCTTTACAAATTCAGCTTCAAGCAGGTCGAAGGCCTTAGCCTTAGCATCAAACGCTGCCTCCGCCGTGCCCAGTTTCACCTCTCGGTCAACGCATTGATTCTCGAGCTTCTTCATCTTGACCTTGGAGGTTTTGGCAGTGTCTTTCAGATCTGTAATTTCCACACGAATAGGAAAAACTTGCCCAAGGAGTTAGGTGTAGGTTTGCCCAGCTTCGTGCAGTCTCTTGCTGGCGGCGTCTTTCGCCTTCTGAGCCTCCTTCAAGGAGTCCTTGTAGGCTTCCTCTTGGCGGGCCCAATGACGCTCCAGAGTCTGCTTTTCTTCCTTCAGGGAGGCACACTCTTTTCAAGAGCCTGAAGGACAGAGAGCTCACTGGCCTTGGCTTTAGCCTGATCACGCCATGTGGTGGCGCAAGCAAGGAATGCCCCAAGGTAGTAGGCCATGCTCTCCTTCCTGGCCTCTTAAGATGGCCCCCCTGGCATCGCCTTGCGCAGGTAGCCTCTTAGCAGCTCTTGGACTGGTTGGGGAAGATCTGGGGCCGATGCAGGGGTAGGTGTGGGCTCAGACTCGACCCCACCCTCCAAAGCTAATTGTTGGGGCGGTGAAGTAGCGCTTGGAGGGTGCTCCCTTAAGGACTCTGCACCATGATTTGAGGAAGAGGTGGAGGTGACAACCTTGGTAGTCCTCCTCCTCTTGAAGACTTGCCCATCTGCGGAGTCTCATCATCTTCGGAGGGAACCACCACCACCCCTTTGCCCTTGTCCAGGGGGGCTGGTGTGGTTGCAGTCTCAACCATGGTAAGGGGCACTGCCGTGATGGGTGGTGGAGAGGTAGGAGGGTGAGTGGCATTGGGAGAGGGAAGATTTTGGTGAGGTGTGGTGTTGGGAAGGTTTTGGGAGAGGGATGTTGGAGAAATGGGGGGAGCAGGTTCAGAGGCTGGGTGTGTGGAGTCCCCAGCTCCCTTGGACGCAGCTTTGCCCTTGGCTGTCAAAGCTTTGATAAGTCTCAACCTTTTGTTCTTGTCCATTTTTGAATCTACACCAAGAAAGCAAACAGAGCAGAGGTTAGGCACAGGCCAAGCTACAACACGAAGCAAACAGATAATTCATATGCAAGCAAGAGTGAAAACTAGCAGAAGCAGAAATCAAAGAGGATAAGTGGGGAGTAGTTCCCATACTAATGTATTTAGTGAGGGCCTCGGAGTCGTATTCACGAGCTATCAATTCAGCAGTGTCAAGGACCCCCACGCTAGCCAAAATCTGGAAAACCTCTCGATCAGTCGAGGGTAGTTCATCCAAAGTTTTGGGTTTAGTCAGCTTCACTTCCTTCACCCAGTATAAAGGGAAGCTATCCAGAGTAGTGTGGTCGTGCTCAGTGCAACTCACCCTGAAGAACTTGCCCCTCCATCCCTTGTAGGATTGCTGGAACAGAGATAGAAGGACCCTCCCGGCGATGCCGCTGAAGCTGACCTAGAGGCTCTTCCCTTGCTTCTTAACCTCGAAGAAGTGGAGGAAGATATCCACGGAGGGGGTTTGACCGAAGTACCCGCATAAGATTCCGAACGCCTTGACAAACGCCCACCTATTGGAGTGTAGTTGGGCAGGGGCGACGTTGATCTCAGTTAAGAGCTCCCTCTCAAACCCATAGAAGGGCAAACGCATTCCTATGCGTTTGAACACCGTTTGGTAGAAGAAGAAGAAGGGCACCCCGTCGTTCGACCTCTCGTCCACACAGACAGGTTCACCTGGGGTGCAGGGGCGCACAGATATGTACGTGTCATGCCTCCTAGCGAAGGCGCTGAATTGGTAAACACTGGGGTCGCCTACATGGTCCCTCCAATCCTTTAGGGAGGTTAGACTTGAGCACTCAGCGAGCAACTCATCAGGGGCCCAGGGGTACAGGGCTTTGTAGTTGACCCCTGGAGGAGGAGGGTTGGCGCCATAAAGGAAACTGAAGAATGAAGAAGAGTAAAGGTTCAGCAAATGAGGGTTAAGACGAAAAAGAGGAAGAAACCCCAGAAAAACCCTACCCACGCGAGAGGTTAAGAAAGGGGAGGAACGAAGAAATGAGAAGGAAAAGCGTGAATGCGAGAAAAATAAACAGACCCAGGCAGTTATATCAATACAAACAATCAAGAGAAAGAGCCATCAAAGAAGAAAAACCATACCTTTGAATGATCGAGTTGACGAAAGTTTGGGGTGTGAAGAGAGAATCAGAGAGAGCTTCGAGAAGAGGGTGAAGAGTGTGAAGGAATGGGAAAAGTGATGAAACAGTAACTGAAGCGCACGATTTTAGAAGGATATAATGTAAACTTGAGGAGCGCAAGAGACGTTAAGTGGTAGCCGTGCGATTGGGCCACGTGTCAAGAGATTAAAGCGTGACTTAAAGAGTCACGTCACCAGCGCAGAGAGTGTCACGTCACCAGCGCAGAGAATGTCACGTCATCAGAATGCCACGTGGACTGTAGGGCGAGGCCTTAGCCATTTCGCTGAAAACAATTATCAGCTCAAGACTGGGGGGCTTGTATACCGACCCGTCCTCAGGCGTTGACCAAAGTCAAACATACAGTGGGACCCACCAAGGGGCTCCAAGGAGGAAAGTTAGTGTGTTGACCGCTTTGAGCATCGTCATGTATGGGCGTCGCCATGTATGGGCGTTGCCAGGTTTAAGCGTCTCCCACCTTAAAGGCGTGACTCGTTGTCCTAAGAGCGCGCTTTGGCCTCGATGGTGCCACCCCCCGATACCCGCGGGTAGGGAAGACCGTGGAGGGAGCGGCACGATAAGAGGCCACGGTACGGGCGAGGAGGCCTCGGGCCTTGGTACCTCAAAACAGTAATAAAGAGAAGGGAAAGGTGGCTTCAAGGCCATATTCCCAGTACCATTAGGGAGTAACCTGACTCGTGAAGTACTCATGCATGAGGTGTAGGACGTGGCTACCCGCGCCACCTTTGGAGAATCCCTAGGACAGATACGACACGGGAGAGGGCCTCGCCCCAAGGGTAATCCGCGTGCATGGTACGAGAGGAAGGCTGATACACACCCAAGGCGAGTGACTAGAGGCTGGGGCGCATGAGTTGGCACCCAGGTAGTCACCCCTTGCGCTGGATGCACTTCGAGGAAGGAAGACTTACGCGCTGGGATTTCCCTAAGTTGGGTTATAGCGTTGTAAGGCCTTCCACGTGGAATTGCGCTTAAGTCAGAGAAGCCACGTGGCAGTAACACTGAAACCCAAGGTATATAAGCCTTTCTGGAAGCTTAGTAAGGTACGTTTTCACGTTCTAATCATTTGCACGCTTACACACTGTACACACGAGTGATTTGAGCACCAGAGAGAAGTTCGTTAGAATACAGTTACGCGCCTTCAGAACATCGCAGTTACGGTGTTCCGATGCAGAGGTGCATAGTGTTTTCTGCCTACTGACTTGATTGTCGGAGTGCAAACGGCCGCGAGGGCGCCCTTTGTTCTCTCTGTTTCAGGTACTCACGGTGGTGTAGGGTGAAGATTTGGAACCAAGACGACGGTGTCATTGATACGCGAGTCGCAGCTACGCATGAAGCACATTCTGGTCAACCGGCAAGAACATAAAATTATTTTAATTAATTTTAAAATGATCATTTCATTTCTCCATTTTTCCCATTCTGGCATTTCTTTGGAAGGTAAACAAGAAAGGGATTTGTTACAAGACTTGATAGTGGTTAGATTTCCATACATGTTTTAAAGTTAATTAAGGTGAGTGGAGTTCAATTTTTTTTTTGTTAATTTTTGTATTAATATTGTGAACTTTTTTATCTATCATTTTCTATACAACATTGTAAGTATTTTATATTCAGATTTTAGAGTATATTCACTCATACTATATGTTTCTAGATAAACTTTTGCTTGTAAAACCTATATGATAGAAAATGTCATAACAAACTTTTTTTATTATATTGTTTATTATCAATTAAAATTCATTGAAAATCATAAATTTATAGATATGAACAATGTATTTGTAGAACGGATCATTTAGTGTTATATCATTATTTTTTAAATAAAAAATAAATAATCAATCATCGCTTAAAAATCAAGACTTTTCCCGACAGCAGAAAGTATTTCATTTCCTCAATGAATTACAACTAAATCATTTCTTCAGATTGAAAAACTTTATCCAACATTAATAAAAACACGTAACATAATTAAGCTGCAGAAGATTACACATAAACATAATAATGATAACTAAATTAAACCGATGATCATATTGTTAGACACATATATAATATAGTGTTTGATTTCGTCCAATTATGGGAGCCTTCACCCTTTGCTTGTGGCTTAACTAAAAATGATTACAAGAGAGAGGTTCATGCTTTAATGTTGATTAGTGGCAACACCAAACGGAACCACAAGACGATGGTGCTGGACATCCATTTCTTCGAGAGGAGGGCAGTTTTTGCCCCCGGTTCGTGGGATATACGTGCAGGTAGAAGGCCCTGAGGGAGTCACAGGACCCTTGTTGTCTAGGGATAGTAGCTCATTCATGTTCAATGCCCTACCAGCTAGGTTTGGCTCAACATGAACCACAGCGAGAAGCAGAATCAGTGACAGAATAAAGTTTAGAACCTTCATTATTATGTGTTTCAAAACTGGAGAAATCAAGGAAATTGATGAAGCATATCTATATGGGTGGAGGTATTTATACTTGGAGTTGAGTCTATGAATTGTGACTCCTGGTTATTATAGTTTAAGATTTAATTTTGACTATCATGATACGTCATATTCTGATTAAAGTTTTTACTTGAAAATCATGGTTATCCCTTTCTTCTACTTTATAATTGATGTAACCTAATTGAACAGTTTGTTAAAAAGGCCTTAGATCAAATATGATAATTAAGTAAGGAGAATAAGTTTTGACTTGATTAACTCGTTGCTCTCCTTCATGTAGATCATCCGTGTACGTTTTGAATCAGAATGCAGAAGGTCAAATCGGTACTATATTTTTTTTTATCAGAAAAAAAAAAAAAAAAAAAAATTAAAAAATTAAAAAAAAAAAAAAAACCCCAAAATAAAAAAAAAAATGGAAAAAAACAATAAAAAAAAATTAAATTTTAAATATCCAATTTTAAACAAATTTAAATTACTT